>ERZ869909.168-NODE-168-length-98091-cov-8.841992_pt1 | contig 98091 bp, 93 predicted proteins | sample MGYA00520892_ERZ869909 | MGnify/ENA primary metagenome ERZ869909 (study PRJEB32215, sample SAMEA104723947) | bioreactor metagenome | biome: bioreactor; feature: anaerobic bioreactor; material: water | place: China | collected 2015-03-12 ... | reverse complement strand
GTCTACTCCAGCTTCCTGCGTCACTCGGAAGTGGCGGCCCAGAAGTATGGGCTGAAGACCGTCGACATTCTGGTCGAGCTGGGCAAGCGCCGTATGGTCGGCGGTCAGGAAGACATGATCGTCGATGTGGCACTGGATCTGCTCAAGCAGCAACAGGCCTGACCCCAGTATTTACCTATTTGCGCACACACAGGAAAACGACAATGAGCCAGTACACGCAAGAAAACACCAGCAAGTTTGTACAGACCAAAGAGTGGAAGCTGCATTACAACGAGGCCGGCAGCGGTGATGAAGTGGTCATCATGCTGCATGGCTCAGGAGCCGGCGCTACCGGTTGGGCCAACTTCCATCGTAATGTCGATGCCTTTGTGGAGGCCGGCTATCGGGTGATTCTGCCGGACTATCCGGGCTGGGGGAAATCCGATTCGATCGTTACCGGTGAGCCGCGCTTTGACGTCAACGGTCGTGCCACTCTGCAACTGATGGATGCGCTGGATATCGACAAGGCGCATTTGGTCGGCAATTCGATGGGCGGTGGCAGTGCCCTGGCACTCACCACTCGGCATCCCGAGCGGGTCGGCAAACTGATCCTGATGGGGGCTGGCGGGGTGGGCAAGACCAGCATCTTCACGCCGCTGCCGATGGAAGGCATCAAGCTGTTGTTCGATGTCTACAAGAACCCGTCGATCGAAAGCCTGCGCCGGATGCTGGATGTATTCGTGTATGATCCCAGTGCGCTGACAGATGAGCTGATTGAGCTGCGTTACAAGGCTATGATGGAAAATGCTCATCACCTGCCTAACTTCCTCAAGAGTGTGGAAATGAGTCAGTTCAATTTGGGTGATTACACCAATGAGCTGCCCAAGATTCCCAACAAAACCCTGATTACCTGGGGCCGTGACGACCGTTTCGTGCCGATTGACTGGAGTCTGAAATTCCTCAACATGATTCCTAACTCCACGCTGCATGTGTTTAGCCAGTGCGGTCACTGGGCCCAATGGGAGCATGCCGAGCCCTTCAATCGCCTGGTGATTGACTTCATCAAGCATTGAGGCAGTCTTGGATCGGTAGGGGAGGCTGCGGCCTCCCTTTTTTACTGGATGACGATGATGCATGAGGGCGCTAGATGAAACTGGTGAGCTATGAATATGCTGGGCAGCGTGGGCTGGGCAAGGTCGTTGGTGAGCGGGTGATTCCCCTGAATCAGGTTTTGCCTGAACTGCCGCGCAGCATTGCAGCATTGCTGGCGGCAGGGGCCGAGGTGTTGGCACAGGTTGAGCGTGTTCAGGTTGATGATGAAGCGCTGGAGTTCACGCAGATCCGGTTGCTGCCGCCGGTGACTGATCCACAGAAATATCTGGCCATCGGTATGAACTACAAGGCTCATGCCGAAGAAGCCGCACGTAATGGTGTGCCCATTCCGAAATCACAGTTGTGGTTCAACAAGCAGGTGTCCTGTCTGAACGGTCCCTTTGATCCGGTCGAGATGCCAAAAGTGTCGGACAAGCTGGATTACGAAGCTGAGTTGGGGGTGGTGATTGGCAAGCGCTGTCGGCATGTGTCAGTCGCTGAGGCCGCTTCGGTAGTTGCCGGTTATCTGGTTTGCAACGATGTCAGCGTGCGTGACTGGCAAATGCGCAGCCCGACTTTCACGCTGGGCAAGTCCTTCGATACCCACGGACCGATTGGCCCCTGGCTGGTAACTGCCGACGAGGTTCCAGACCCGCACAACCTGATGATGCGCTGCTGGGTCAATGGTGAACTACGACAGGAAACCAATACCGGCGACATGATCTACAACATCTGGGAGCAGATTGCTTATCTTTCGACCGTGATGACCCTGGAGCCGGGTGATATCCTGGCTACCGGGACGCCAGCGGGTGTTGGTGTTGGATTCGATCCTAAGCGCTTTCTCGCTGTAGATGATGTGGTGCGGATTGAGGTGGAAGGCCTGGGCTACATCGAGAACCGAGTGGTGGCCGAAAAATAAACGCAGGAATGGCCTGGGCCACCGCAGGTCGGTGGCTCATGCAGGCTGTCTTCAGCGTGCCGCCATGGCTAGCTTCAATGCTTTCTTGAATACCTCCAGCTCACCCTCGCTGAGCTCGCTGAAAAGCTCTTCCTGGGCTTTGCGCACAGTATTCCAGAGTTGTTCGAGCATGCTGTGACCGGCTGGGGTTACCTGTCGTTTTCCGTCGTCAAGCTGCAGGAAACCCTTGGCCTGCAAGGTCGCCAGTGCGTCCTCGACTTCACGGACAGGCATCGATACTGCCTGCTGCAAATCGGCCAGACTGGCATTGGGCGCACTGTCGAGCACCATAAGCAGGCGCGACTCACTGTTGCGCATGCCCAAAGCCAGGTGCTGCTGGACGAAGCGCGGGTGACTGGCGTTTACCGCCTGAATCATCAGATAGAACAGGTTGTCGCCCAACCGGGTGTGCAGCAGGTCAGAAGACTCGCAGACTTTGGTACCCGTTTCCGGACGGCGTCCGCGTGGGTGTGGCAGGACCATGGCGTAACCACCCTGGTGATAAACCAGAGGCGCCATGCTGAAGTCTTCGAAGTGTTCTACCTGACCGATCATGATCCAGTGATCGCCGCCATCGATCTGCTGGTAATTGGCGCACTGGAAGTTGCCGGAGCAGCCTTCGAATACTGGTGCCTTGCCCAGGCCTTCAAGGTGGCTGATGCCGGAAAACTTGTCCTCTTGTGGCCTGGCGAAGTGATTGGACAGTTCGATCTGGTCCGAAGCCAGGATGTTGACGCAAAAGTGGCTGGCGTCTTTGAAGGTATTCCAAGCGCTTGAACGCTTGTCCAGACTCCAGAGGATCAGCGGGGGCTCCAGCGATACCGAGTTGAAGCTGTTGGCTGTGACGCCGACCTTGCGGCCATTGGGTCCACAGGCGGTAACGATGGTCACACCGCAGGCAAAGTTGCCTAGGGCACGGCGGAACTGACGGGGGTCCATAAGTGGGGCTGAGTTGTTCATTCGTGGCTCCAGCTGGGTCAGGAGCAAGCCCCTGGCCTTGTGGTAGTAGTCTGTGTCCCCATGCTAGACAGCCTTGGCAAAGGCTTCATTGGCGTTAAAGCGAATGCACTTTTCAGTTGGTTTATCTGGCGTGCCGGTACAGTCCTGATAGGGTCTTGCAAGTGCCTTAACAATGACAAAAAGGGGAATGACCATGTTTAACCGTCCTGCGCACCCTGCGATTGGGGTAATGGCGTTGCTGTTTACCACGATGGCTGGAGCGGATGCGCCGCCCTGTGAACCAGGTCCGGGTTATGAGCCTGTATGTGGTATTGCCCCGCCTGAAGATATGGAATTGGCCGCGGATGCACGTCACCTGTTCATGAGTATCACTCCTGGTCTTGGCGGACAGCATCGCCCGCGGTTGCGCATCATGGACCTGCAGACTCATCAGGCCCGTGACCTGGATGTTGCTGTCGAGCCGGAAGCAGGCTGGGGAGAGGCAACATGCCCGACACCGCCACAAGCACTGGGTGCGCACGGCATCCACCTGTCTGAGCGTCCCGATGGTCGTCAGCAGTTGCTGGTGGTCAATCATGATGGGCGTGAAGCCATCGAGTTTGTCGAAGTGCTGCCGATCCAGGATGGCTGGACGGCGGTCTGGCGTGGTTGCGTGGAAAACACCGGTCTGGGCAAGTTCAATGATGTGGCCGCGACCCCCGATGGCGGTTTCGTGGCGACCGTGATGTTTGAATCTGAAAGTATGAAGCCACCGATGGCGCTGGAGCAGCTACTGGACGGGCGTGAAACGGGTTACCTGATGACCTGGGCACCAGGCAAGCCTTTGACTGAGCTGGCCGGTAGTCGGGCACCATTCCCCAATGGGGTGCAAGTGTCAAACGATAGCCGGCACGCCTGGTTTGCAGCCTGGACGGCCAGTGAAATTTGGCAGTACGACCTGGAAAACAACCGGGTGGTGAGCCGGACCCCGGTGGGGTACATGGTTGATAACCTCAGCTGGGCGCAGGACGGACGTTTGCTGGGGGCAGGCATCAATGATGTCAATGAGTTCATCCAGTGCTTCATCGAGCATACCGAGCACTGTGCTATGGGCATCACGGTTTCAGCCTTGGACACAACGTCAGAGCCTGTTGGCCATGAAGTCCTGTTCACTGCCGGGCCCGGGGTACTGGCGGGTGCTTCGGTAGCAGTAGAGGCCGGGAGTGATATCTATGTCGGCACCTTTACCAGTGACCGTTTGTTGCGCCTGACTGGCGAGTGATCCTCAGTCTAATAAACGAGAGCCGAGATGAAAAAATCTGAACTCCTGCTGAAATGGTGCGCTTTGACGCTGTTGCTATTGCCATGGCTGGGGCACGCTGGTGAACGGCCCAATATCCTGCTGATCATGGCTGATGATCTGGGTTACAGCGATTTGGGCAGTTATGGTGGTGAGATTGCCACGCCCAACCTGGATCAACTGGCTGGCGAAGGGCTGCGCATGACCAGCTTCTATGTTGCACCGACCTGCTCGCCAACCCGTTCGATGCTGATGTCCGGTACCGATAACCATCTTGTCGGGCTGGGCACCATGGCTGAGGTGCTGCCTTTTGCACCACATCTGCAAGGGCAGCCTGGTTATGAGGGGCACATAAACGATAAAGCCCATAGTCTGCCCCGCTTGCTGGCGGATGCGGGCTATTCGACTTTCATGTCCGGTAAATGGCATTTGGGTACCGACCCGGCCCAAGACCCCCATCGGTTTGGTTTTGACCAGGCATTCGTGCTGTTACAGGGTGGGGCCAGTCACTTCCAGCCGCTGCCGGGCAGCAGTGTCAGAGTGGAGAATGTCAGTTACCGTGAGAATGGCCAGGATGTTGAGGTGCCAGAGGACTTCTTTTCCACGGACTACTACACTGATCGGCTGATCGATTACCTGCAGGCCGATGCCGACAGCGGCAAACCCTTCTTCGCCTGGTTGGCCTACACCGCGCCACATTGGCCCTTGCATGCCCCGGATGACTACATCGACCGTTATCAAGGGCGCTATGACGAGGGTTACGAGGTCATTCGCCAGCAACGCCTGCGGCGTCTGGAGGAGCGGAGTCTGATTGCCCGGGGATTTGTCGCCGCCGAGCCAGCACATGTACCTTCCCGGCGCTGGGCTGAACTCACTGATGAGGAACAGGCCATCCAGGCGCGCAAAATGGAAGTGTACGCCGCCATGGTTGAACACATGGATGCCAATATCGGTCGGCTGTTCGACTACTTGAAGGGGACCGGGCGCTATGACAATACCCTGATCATCTTTGTTTCCGATAATGGGGCTGCCGGTGAGGATCATGCGCGTGGATACTCACCCGATGATGCGCTGACTGACAACAGCCTGAGCAATATTGGTCGGCGTGGTTCCAACGTCAATTATGGTTATCGTTGGGCCGAGGTAGGTGCCACACCTTTCAGTCTGGTCAAGGGGACCACGGCCGAGGGCGGCATCAGCTCTCCGGCGATCGTTCGTCTTCCTGCCAGCCTGAATCAGGGCGAGCCCGGGCGGGTGGTGGAGGCCGTAGCCCGAGTTGATGATTTGCTGCCTACTCTCCTCGCCCTGGCAGGGATAGCTGATCCAGGTAATCAGTATCAGGGACAGCCCCGCGCGCCCATTACCGGGATGTCATTGTTACCGGTCTGGACCGGAAATTCACACGCAGAGTCTCGGGTGCTGGCCGGTGAAATGTTCGCTCAGGCCTACGTGCGTGCCGGCGACTGGAAGTTACGCTCAGCCCATGCGCCGGATGGTCGGGTTCCTGATCTGAACCGACCCTATCAATGGCAACTGTTCAATCTGGCAGAAGACCGGGGTGAAACCCATGATCTGGCCGGACAGTATCCGCTAAAAGTGAAAGAACTCGAGCAGCTTTGGCGCCAGCATGTCGAGCGGGTGGGGATCGTTGAGCCGGGAGTGCAGCGCTGAAACGGGCTTTCGCAGGTAAGGCGGCAGGGCGTATTTTTGCACAGCGAGCGCAACCCGTGTCGACCTTCCGGGCCATCACTGGAAGCTCTTTGTGAGTTGCAGCAGCAGTTGCTGGACAAACCAGCGGTAGTGGTAGTGTCGCCTGCGCCAATGTTCGGAATTAAGCTGAGCGAGGAACGTTGCTGAGAATACGACTGGCGTCTACTGGCAAGTCGGCGTCGGGATCGGCATACTCGCCCCATGACACTTGCCACTCAACGTCTGCGAGTGCTCTGCGCCGGTATTTTCAGCTTATTGCTGACGCTCGGTGTGGCGCGCTTCGCCTACACTCCGCTGCTGCCGCTAATGCAGTCCCAGGCTGGCCTGGGGCTGGCTGATGCCGGTTGGCTGGCGGCGATCAACTATGTCGGTTATTTGTGTGGGGCACTGCTGGCCTCGCTGATCAGTGACCTGCGCCTGAAAGACCGGCTGTATCGCTGGGGCATTCTGGTCGCGATCCTCAGCACCCTGGTCATGGCGCTCAGCACCGAGCTATGGGTCTGGGCACTGTCGCGTTTTGTCGCTGGCCTGAGCAGCGCCGCTGGCATGTTGCTGGGCAGCGCGCTGATTCTCAACTGGCTGATGCGCCATGGCTTGCGTAGTGAGCTGGGTATTCATTTCGCCGGGATCGGGCTTGGCATTGCCCTGTGTGCAGCGCTGATCGGTCTACTCGATCAATGGCTGGACTGGCGTGAGCAATGGCTGATGCTGACCCTGTTCGGGCTGTTGCTGGCGGTGCCGGCGCTGCGCTGGCTGCCGCCGCCGGATACCAGCGGCAAGACCACCAGCGGTGCGGCGATGCCCGACAATCCGCCAAGCCGGCTGTATTTGCAGGTGTTCATGGCGGCGTATTTCTGTACCGGGGTGGGCTATGTGGTCAGTGCCACTTTCATTGTTGCCATCGTCGAGCAACTGCCGGGGCTGGGCGGGCGCGGCAATCTGGCTTTCCTGCTGCTTGGCATCGGTGCGGCTCCGGCTTGCATTCTCTGGGATCTGGTCGCGCGGCGTACGGGTGAGCTGAATGCCTTGATCCTGGCCGCGTTGCTGCAGGTGCTGGGCATCCTGTTGCCGGTGCTGCACCACAGTCTGTGGGCCGCGTTGGCCGGAGCCTGGCTGTTCGGCGCGACCTTCATCGGCATGGTCAGCCTGGTGCTGACCATGGCCGGGCGTTACTACCCGACACGCCCGGCACGCATGATGGGACGGATGACTCTGGCTTATGGCGTTGCGCAGATTATCGGCCCAGCCCTGGTCGGCGTGCTGGCTACCCGCTTTGGCGGCTATGCCATCGGACTCTGGTGCGCTGCGGCGGTAATGTTGCTGGGCGCTGTGCTGCTGGTGGGCCTGAAATGGGTCGAACGGCGTGATGCGTGCGTGGCGACAGCCTGCCCGGAGTGAGGCTCGGCTGGCGCGTTGAAATAGGCGATCTACACTGGAGAACAGTGTTCTTCTCGAAGGGAACTCGCCATGCGCAACAATCAGCCGGTCACTGACCGCGAAAGGACGTTCGACGCCAAGCAGCGTCTGATTTCCGCCACCGACACCGTCGGCAAGATCGTCTATTGCAATGATGAATTTGTCGCCATCAGCGGCTTCAACCGCGAAGAACTGATCGGCAGTCCGCACAATATCGTCCGTCACCCGGACATGCCCCCGGCGGTCTACGAGAACATGTGGTCCTATCTCAAGGCCGGCAAGACCTGGATGGGCATCGTCAAAAACCGCTGCAAGAACGGCGACTACTACTGGGTCGAGGCCTATGTCACGCCGATTGTCGAGCAGGGCAAGGTTATCGGCTTTGAGTCGGTGCGCACCCTGCCGGCGCGTGACCGGGTGCAGCGCGCCGATGCACTGTACAAGCGGATTCGCAGCGGCAAGCCGGCCCACAGCCATGTGTTGGAAACCCAGCATCTGCTTCAAAAACTGGTGCCGGCGCTGGCTGTTGCGCTGATTGCCTTGCTGATAATCGGTTGGCGCGGTACCTGGCCGCTGGGAGCGGTAGCGGCGATTGCCGTATTGCTGGGCGGCTACCTGACCCTGTGGCTGTCCGAGCGGGCGGTGGCCGAGGCCATGCACAGTATTCCCAACCCCTTTGATAACGAGATCGCGGCACTGGCCTTTGCCAATGACGACGGCATGATCGGCCGCCTGCGCATGGTGCTGATCAGCGAGGCGGCGCGCATTCGCACGGCCCTGACGCGACTGTCCGATTACGCCGCACAAACCAGCAGCGGTGCCAGTCAGGCCTGTAGCCTGGCGACCCGAACCACGGCGGCTCTTGAGGCTCAGCGTCAGGAAGCAGACCAGGCGGCCACGGCGATGAACGAAATGGCGGCCTCCATTCATGAAGTCTCCAATCATGTGCAGCAGACCGCCGGCGAGGCTGAGAACGCCAGGCAACTGGTGCGTGATGGCGCCCAGATTGCCGAAACGACGTTGCGGGCGATTTCCGCTCTGGCCGAGACCGTCGAGCGCATCAATCAGGCTGCTGCCAGCGTGGCGGCGGAAACCGAACACATCAATACCGCCGCCAGTCTGATCCAGTCGATTGCCGACCAGACCAACCTGTTGGCGCTCAATGCCGCCATCGAGGCTGCAAGAGCCGGTGAGCAGGGGCGGGGGTTCGCTGTGGTTGCCGATGAAGTGCGCGCTTTGGCCCAGAAAACCCGTGACTCGACCGAGTCGATCAAGTCGGTGATTGGCAATTTGCGTCAGCGCGCCCAGGAGGCTGTGGATGTAGCGCGCAGTGGCGATCTTGAGGCGGAGAAAGGGGTGGAACAGGTAACCCGGACCCAGGAAGCTCTGCGTGGCATCGACGCGGTGATGGAGCGCATCTCGCAGATGACTCAGCAGATGGCGGCCGCCGCCGAAGAGCAAAGCGCGGTGGCCGAAGATATCTCCGAGCAGATCAGCAGAATCGCCCAAGCTGCCGACCAGAGCCTGGAGATGGCCCGCGATACCGGGACACGCGGCCAGTCACTGGAACGCACGGCAACTGATCTGCACAATTTGACGGACAGGTTCAACAGCTGAACCTGCCCGTCAACAGACCCTAGGGAATAGCCTCCAGCTGTTTCTTCAGCTCCTCGGCGCTGGGCCGCAACTGGCTCAGCCCTTGGCGGTTGCGCCGTTGACCGAGGAAATACAGGATCGGCGCGGCGATCAGGATTGACGAACTGGTGCCGATCACGATCCCGAACAGCATAGGCTGGGCAAAACTGGCCACAGCGCTGCCGCCGGCGATGGCCATCGGCAACAAGGCCAGGAAGGTGGTCACCGAGGTAAACAGCGTGCGGGTCAGGGTCGAGGTGATGCTCTGGTTGAGCAACGCCAGCAATGGCTTGTCCGGAGTTTGTCGCAGGTTCTCCCGCACCCGGTCGAATACCACCACCTTGTCGTTGATCGAATAGCCGATCAAGGCCAGCAACGCCGCTACCGCCGTCAGGTTGAACTCAATTCCGGTCAGGGCGAAGAAACCGATGGTTTTGGTCAGATCCAGGGCGATGGTCAGGGTTGCGGCCAGGGCGAAGTGATACTCGAAGCGTAGCCACAGATAGCCGAGCATCCCGGCGCCGGCGAGTAGCACGGCAAGAATGCTGGCCTGGCTGAAGTCTCCGCTGACCCTGGGGCCGACCATCTCCACCCGCGGGAAGCTGGCCTGTTCGCTGAGACTCTGGACAGTGCTTTTCAAGGTGTCGACCGGCGCGCCGCTGGCCACCTGCTCGGCACTGGTTTGCGGCAGCCGGACCAGATAATGCCCGCCATCGCCGAACTCCTGAATTGCTACCTGACCCAGCCCTTGCTGCTGCAGGGCGGTGCGTAGCTGGTCTACCGCCGTTCCCGGCGCATTGACTTCAACCACAGTACCGCCGCTGAAATCGATCCCGTAGTTGAGCCCGGGTTTGACGAACAGCACAACCGAAGCCAGAGACAGCAGCAGTGACAGGCCAATACCGAAAAAGCGTCCGCGCATCACATTCAGCGGCCGACCGTTGAGCCAGTTCAGCAGCCGCAGGCCTGACATCGCCAGCGGCCGGCGACCAAGCTTGCGCACCCGCCACTCCATCAGCAGCCGGGTTACGGCAATGGCGGTGAACATTGAGGTCAAAAGACCAATGCCGATGGTCACGGCAAAGCCGCGCACCGGTCCGCTGCCGAACATGAACAGCAGGCTGACGGCGATCAGGGTGGTCACATTGGAGTCGAGAATGGTGGCGTAGGCGCGGTCGAAGCCTTCACGCAGGGCCAGCATCGCCGACTTGCCGCGCCGAGCCTCTTCGCGGATGCGTTCATTAATCAGAATATTGGCGTCCACCGCCATGCCGATGCTGAGGATAATCCCGGCTATGCCTGGCAGCGTCAGGGTTGCGCCGAGCAGGGTCAGAGCGCCGAAAACCAGCCCGACATTGACTGCCAGACCGGCACAGGCGATCAGGCCCCAGCGGCCATAGATCGCCAGCATGAAGCCGATCACCAAAGCCGCGCCGAGTAGTCCGGTGCTGATGCCCATGGAGATGGCATCACTGCCCAGGTCCGGGCCAACAGTGCGCTCCTCGATCACCTTCAGCGGGGCAGGCAAGGCGCCGGCCCGCAGCAGCAATGCCAGGTTGCTGGCTTCGCTGGAAGTAAAGTTGCCACTGATTTCGCCACTGCCACCGGCGATCACGCTGCGGATCACTGGGGCAGTAATGACCTGCTCATCCAACACGATGGCCAGCGGCCGGCCGATATTACGCTGGGTCAGATCGGCGAAGCGCCGGGCGCCGTCCTTGTCGAGCTTGAAGGTAACCACCGGTTGGCCGCTGTCAGGGTTGAACGCCAGTTGGGCATCGCTGATGTGTTTGCCTTCCAGTGCTACCCGTTGTTCAAGCCGGTAGGAACTGCCTTCGGCATCGCCCGGTACAATCATGACCGGGCCGTTGGGGCGCTCGCCATCGACCACCCAGTGGAAGGTCATTTTGGCGGTGGTGCCGAGCAGCTCGCGGATCTGGCTGGGGTCGGCCACGCCCGGCATCTGTACCAGAATGCCGTCGTTGCCCTGACGGGTGATGCTGGGTTCGACCAGACCGCTTTCGTCCAGCCGGCGCCGTACTACCTCCAGGCTGCGCTCGACCGCATCACTGGTCAGCGCTTGGCGCTGGATAGCACTAAGTTCGCTGCCCTGGGTCTTTTCGGCATTGATCAGTAATTCCTGGGTATCGACTTCCAGCAGCAGGTGTGAGCCACCACTCAGATCCAGCCCCAGGGCCAGGGTGCTGTCGGTGTACCAGGCCGGTAGCCGCTGTGACAGCTGTGTCGGCAGGATGTTGGGCATAGCGCACAGCAGCCCAAACAGAATCAACAGACTGTAGATAACAGCCCGTGAAGACAATGATTTCATGACTAATCCTCGACGTTGACGTCGTTTATTCGCGTAAAGGGGGTAAAACTGCGAGGATCAGACGGTTGGGGGCGCGCGTGGGGAGGGTCTTAGGTAGTGGGCCGCTGCCGGGAGGCTGGCGTGCTGGGTGGCATAAGGGAAGCTGGATCGATGGGCCGGTGCTGTCAGGATCAGGGCGGCAATCAGGGCCTGCTCAAGCAGCTCGGGCAATCCGTCGGTTGTCGGGCTTGTGGGCCGGGTGTCATTGATCAGCCGGATGTTGTCGGCATGGGAGGCAAAGAACAGTTGTTCGGCCTGGCTGACAAAGCCATTGCCAGCCCCAGCCTGCACGCCCAGAGCCGTGGCATTGAGCCCAAATAGCATGGCGCACAGCAACAGCCAGGCGAAAGCCAGCCTGGTCATCGACCGTTGCGGGACTGCTGTCATTTTGGGGTGCACTGCCTGGCCCATGGGGGTGATTTACTCAAGAGACACCCGTGAATACTAAGCTATCGGGGTGGATAATGACAGTGTGTCTGTGGTCAGGAGCCGGACTGAGTGTGTTCGGATGCAGTCAGACTGCAAGTGTGTTCAACACTTCTTCGACAGCCTCATGCTGAATGTGATTTACCTGAGGTCATAGCGGTTTGCTTGTGTACATGCATGTGAGTTCTGATTGATATCGCATGCCCTTCGCCAGTGCTGTTGCATCCTTGCTTTATGCTGCCTGCACTCTGGTGACCCTTCTCTGAATGGTCCACAGCTAAACTTCGTCTCCTTTACTACCGTTACATATGGCTGTGTACGCTGAGGTGTGCTTTGCTGAGCAGCTTCAGGTCTCGGCATTCTGATTGTGTTTACTGTCCCTGATGGTCGATAGTTCTCATCAGTGAATACCGTTTGTCTTTCAGAGCTGTTTCCTGTGGTGTTATCTATCCATTCAATTTCAGCTACTGGGTTAGGCTTGCAGTTTTGTTGCCTGATAGCCTTGCCTAGCTCCGACTGGCTGCTCTTGTAGGCCTCACATAGTCCCCATTCGGTACTCTGGTGAAGCATCTTGTTCACTTGTTCCAGGTAAATATCTTTGGCAGCTTCGGAGGCTTCACCAATGTTTATTCTCTGGTCTGTTACCGATACAGGTGCATGTTCTTGCTTCATGCCTGCCGTGGGTGGCGCTATATGCTGCTTTAGGTGGTCGGCCCATCCGTTCCTGTCGCCCATATAAATGATGCCACCTATCAAACTGATGGCCAGTATGGTCGAGATACCTATGGGGCTTTTGTTCTTTTGTTTCCGTACTCTGGTTGGTGCGTCATCAATGCTTGGTTTCAAGCTTTCGATTTGTCGTTTTAGATGCTCATCCATGTCCATTCCTTCGGGCGCTACCTTCCCTGTGATCAGCCATAGGGCGCGTTGTGGGTAGGTCTTCAAGGTCTTCAGCAAGGCCTGCTAATGCTGAACATAGTGGAACAAAGCAGATGGATATGAAAGGTCTTGACCTTCAAAAGCTAGTCGGATGCCCGACTTTCTTTGATGCCTTGGCAGAAATTTGCCGAATGGATTGGCATGGGGAATAAATCCGCTTTTCGACACTTTATCGAAATCTAGCGATTTTTGAGCTGATAAGTTTTTAATATCAAGGAGTTACTGGAGCGGGTGAAGGGAATCGAACCCTCGTCGTAAGCTTGGGAAGCTTCTGCTCTACCATTGAGCTACACCCGCTTGGGAGCGCTGCCGGAATTCGGCAGGCGCTCTTTTTACCAGAGTTGTGGCTGGCTGGGAAGGGGGCGCTAGAGTTTCGCGGCCACCTTCTGAAGCCGGCTGTAGCTTTCACGGCGCAGCGCCTGATCAAAGATGCTGCAGTTGACGATCAGTTCGTCGACCCCGGTCCGTTCCAGCAAGTCGCTTAACTGGTTGGCGACCGTAGCTTCATCACCCATCAGGGTGCCGGCCAGGGTCGAGAGGACCATGTGGCGCTCATGCGGCTGCCACAGGCTGTCGATGTCGGCAACGGGTGGCGGCAGTGGGCCGGGCTGGCCTCGGCGCAGGTTGAGAAAGGCCTGCTGGTGAGAACTGGCGAGGAACTGGGCCTGCTCGGTGCTTTCGGCGACGTAGGCATTGATGCCAAGCATGAAGTAGGGCTGTTGCAGATCTGGCGAGCTTTGGAAGTGGTCGCGATAGGCGTTCAACGCGGCGTACATATAGTCCGGTGAAAACTGTCCGGCGAAGGCAAAGGGCAGGCCCAGGCTGCCGGCCAGTTGGGCGCTGTAGGTGCTGGAGCCGAGCAGCCAGATGGGAATGTCCAGCCCGGCACCGGGAACTGCCTGCAGTCGCTGCCCAGGCTGGGACGGAGCGAACAGGGCTCGCAGCTCAGCCAGCATCTCGGGGAAATCTTCACCGTCGGCGCGACCGCGGCGCAAGGCTGCGGCTGTAGCCGGGTCGGTGCCGGGCGCGCGCCCCAGGCCCAGGTCGATACGGCCGGGGTACAGCGATTCCAGTGTGCCGAACTGTTCGGCGATCTGCAGCGGAGCATGGTTGGGCAGCATGATGCCGCCGGAACCGATGCGGATGCGTTCGGTGCTGGCCGCCAGGTAGCCCATGACCACCGAGGTGGCGGCCGAGGCAATGCCGGTCATGTTGTGATGTTCGGCTACCCAGTAGCGTTGAAAGCCTTCGTTCTCAGCATGGCGAGCCAGAGCCTGGGCGTTGCGCAGGGCCTGAGCCGGGGTTGAGCCCTGTACTATCGGGCACAAGTCGAGTACGGACAGGCGAACGGCGGAGGCGCTCATGAAAACTCCTGATTACGCGAACGGGATGCTCTATGCTAACGGTTGACGGGCTTGAGTCCAGTCCGGAATTGGAGGCGGGAAACGAAAATGCGTGTTTTGGCGATCATCCTGATCAGTCTGTTGGCGTTGTGGGGGTGTCGATCCGGGCCACCGGAGTCGCAGCCGCAGCCGCCGGATGGCAGCTTGTTTGTCGAACTGGGTGGGCTTGCCGGTATCAGTCGGGTGGTTGACGGGCTGTTGTTCCGGATTGCTGATGATCAGCGCATTGTGCATCACTTCGCTGAAGCAGACTTCGAGCGCTTACGTATCCAACTGATCGAGCAGTTGTGTACCGAAAGTGGCGGTCCCTGCCAATATCAAGGCGACAGCATGGCAGAAGCCCATGCCGGCATGAGTATCACCGAATCCGAGTTCCAGGCCATGCTCGAGGATCTGGCGGCGGCGATGGACGAGGAGGGAATTGCGCCAGCAACCCAGCGTCGTCTGCTGACCCGGTTGCGGCCGTTGGGCCGGGACATCATCGCCCGCTGATTCAGAGAGCCTCTATCCGGGTAATCAGTTCGGCTGACGGCATGCCGATGCTGGCACCCTGGGCGAAGTCGATGCCCAGATCCCGCACCTGCTTTAGCACTTGCGGACTGTGAACGAACTCGGCCACAGTCTGTATCCCCAGCTCCCGGGCAAAACGAACAATGCCGCGGGTCAGGGTCAAGGCGTTGGGGTCGCTGCCGAGTTGGCGGATCAGGCTGCCATCGATCTTGATCATATCGACATTCAGGCGCAGCAGGTGCTCGAAGTTGGAGTAACCGGTGCCGAAGTCGTCAATCGCAATCCGGCAACCCAGGGCTTTGGCCTGGTCGATGAACTGGCGCACGGCGGTGTAGTTCTCTATCCCTTCGGACTCAAGGATCTCAAAGATGACCCGCCGGGCGATCTGGCTGTTCTGCAGGTGCTCAAGAATGAACCGGGTCAAGCCGGTATCCAGCAAATCTTCGCAGGAGAGGTTGAGGGAAAACTCGTAGTCGTTGCCGGCAAAACGCTGGAAACACTGCTCGACCATGCTGCGGGTGATGAAGCGGTACAGGCGGATCCGTTTGGAGACGGCCAGGAACTGGCCAGGGCTGACCGGCTCGCCATCGCCATCCAGCATCCGGGTCAGACACTCGAATTTCTCAATGCGGCCGCTTTTGAGCTCCATGATTGGCTGAAAGTACGGCACGATCCGTCCTTGCTCCAGAGCTAATTTGAGGCGGTTGGCCCAAGTCAGGTTGTGCTCGTAGGTTTCCCGGGCGCGGTGGGCCGGGTCATACACCACGAAGTGACGCTGATTGATCCGAGCCAGCTTCAACGCCATGTTGGCCGAGGTTAGCAACTGTTCGCCGCTGAGCAGGCTGCCGTCGGTTTGCCAACTGCTGGCCAGGCCAAGGCTGGCGTGTAGCGGGATATCCTGTCCTTGCCAGATCAGATTCAGGCCGCTGACGAAGTTCTGCAGCTCGGTCAGGCGTTGCTGCAAGGCCTGCGGGCCATGCTGTCCAGGCAACCAGATGGCGATTTCATCGGCTGGCATGCGGTAAAGCTGGCTGTTGTTCCAGCCAGGGACGCTATCGAGATATTCGCCCAGGGCTCTGGCCAGTTGGCGGATAACGTAGTCACCGCACTGATGACCATAAAAATCATTGATCTCCTTGAACGCATCAAGATTAAGCAGGATCAGCGAGCCGGTCCCGCTTTGTTCGAGCTCTAGCAGCAACTTGGAGCGGTTGGGCAGGCGGGTCAGGCTGTCGGTATACAGAGTGTGCAGTTGGCGCAATGTGCCGGCGACCAGGTACAGAATCCAGCCCGACAGCAGCAGTAACACACTGCCGATCAGCAGGACGATACGCAGATTGCTCTGGCGCATGGGTGCCAGTACCGCATCGATCTCGACTTGCGGTACGCCGATGCCAAACACCATGCCGGCCTGGGTCAGGGAGAAGAACAGGGCGTAGTCTTCGTCGTCAACCACCAGGCTTAGGGTCTGCATTGGTGAGGCCAACTGGCGACTGGACATGCTTTCATCAAGCATCGGGGTGCCGAGTTGTTGGTGCAACTGGCTGGCGGTAATGGTATCCATCAGCCGCTGGGCGTGTTCGACGTCTTCGGCCTGAGCCAGGCTGGACAGGTTGCGGTTTTCGCTGTCGATCAGGAACGCAAAGGCGCCGGGGGTGACTTCCACCCGGCTCACCAGGCGAATGATCTGGTCGGCGCGCCAGTCGGTGGACGCCATGCCGATACGGGTCTGCTGGTCATCGTACATCAGGGTGCTAAGGCTGATGACCACATTGTTGATCTGGGCCTTGTAGTAGGCGGGTGTCCAGTTGAAACGTACGGTTTGATCATCAGGCTGGCCGGCAGGCTCAATGATGCGCTGATACCAGTCGCTGGTGTACCAGGAACTCAGGCTGCGCTGCACCTGAATCCGTTCGCCTTCGCGCCAGGCATACAGGGCAAAGGGGCTTTCGGTCAGCGTGGCTGGCTGAAACCACAGGCCGGCGGCAAAGGCCTCGGGAAAGTCGCCCAGGGCTTCGCGCAGGGTCTGATCAAGGATGCTGCGCGGGTTCGGTAGCACCCGTCGCTGGCGATACAGCAACTCGCCCAGATGAGCGAGTTCGGCGGTGTGCTGTTCCATTCGCTGGTGGTGAGCATTGATGCGGTCGAGGTTAGCGTAGAAGGTGTCGGCAATCTGGCGCTGACGCAGGTCCGACATGGCCTGCTGGGCAAACCCCAGGTTCAGGCTGGACATCAACCACATGCCGGCAATGAACAGCGCGACCAGCAGACCGAGGATCAGCATGATGCCGCGACGCACCGACCGCGCGCCGAGCATGATCAGGGACGCCTGCCGTTGAGGGTGGCCTGAATGCGAGCCTGGGCCAGGCGCAATTGTTCCTGGTTGAGTTGTCCGGTCAGTTGCTCGACTCGCGGTCGGGCGCGTTGCTCACCGTTGAGCAGGGCCAGGCTGTACCAGACATAAGCCTCCTGATTATCACTCGGCCCATCGATGCCTTGCGCATAGCTGTTGCCGAGCCGGTACTGGGCCTCGGCCGAACCCTGGTTGGCGGCGCGCTCAAGCCATTGCCGGCTCTTGCCGGGCCCGGCCAGCTCGCCGGTCTGATACAGCTCGGCCAGCAGCAATTGGGCCGGCAGATAATCCTGATTGGCGGCCAGGGTCAGCAGCCGCTGAGCCTTGTCTGGATCTGGCGTGGTGCCCTGGCCCTGGCGGTAGACCAGGGCTAAAGCATGGCGCGCCTCGGCCAGGCGTTGATTGGCGGCCCGCTCCAGCCAGATCAGCGCCTGGCGCTCATCCTGTTCCACGCCCAGTCCCTGCTGGTAAAACTGGCCGAGCAGCAGTTGCCCGGGTGCGTAACCCTGAGCGGCAGAGCGCTGGGCCCAGTCAAAGGCACTGGCATGCTCGTTGGCGGTGTGATACAGGCTGGCCAGGTGATGCTGGGCCTGGGCGTCGCCTTGTTCGGCTGGTGCCTGACAGCTTTGGCGTGCCTGTTGCAGATTGCGAATGGTAAACAGCAGATAGCAGTCGTTGGTTTGCTGGCGGCTGGGCGAGGGGCCAGCTTCGACCTGGGGTTGGACGGTGACGGGGCGTGGACGCTGCTGAGCGACCCGGGAGGCAAACTGTTTGACGTCATCGGGACAGGAGTATTGGTAGCCCTGGCGATAGCGGTTCAGATTGTCCTGATTAGCTGGGCGTTGCCGATAGCGAGCAGCCACTTCAGCGCAGCGGCGATCACGTTCATTGCTAACACGCTGGTGCTGGGCGGCGTAGTCCTCGTCTTGGGCGTGGGTTTCCAGGTAACGGGTCAGTGGGTCGATGTAAGGCTGGGCAAACAGGGCCTCGACTTCCGCCTGGCGCGCTTTTTCAGGTTGCGGGTCGTCGTTGAGCAGGCGCAGGAGCCTGTCTGTATTACTCCACCAGGCGCCGGATCTGTCGTCGGCATCCTGACGATCAGGTAATGACTCGCAGCCGGCAAGAGCCAGTGCAAGGGCACTCAGCAGCAGAACGGAATAGGTGCGCATGAACTCTCTTCTGGTACGGGCCAATGCGTCGATTGAGCAAACAGCCAACGGCAATAGCATAGCACCGGGCGCGGATTATTTAGAGTACTGCCAGGCTGGAACGGTTCTTGCGTATAGCCGTGTATTGGACGTTTTGCGTCAAATTATTGATGGGGAATCGCAAGGGCATGGCTGTAGATCGCGGACAACTGGTAACTTCCATGCGGGCCAATCTGGCAGGCCTGCGGCACGGCAATCTCGGCGTACCGTTCCTGCTGTTGGTCATCCTCGGCATGATGATGCTGCCGATGCCGCCGTTCCTGCTCGATGTGTTCTTCACCTTCAACATTGCGCTGGCGTTGGTGGTGCTGCTGGTCTGTGCCTATGCCTTGCGGCCGCTGGACTTTGCCGTGTTCCCGACCATCCTGCTGGTTGCCACGTTGCTGCGTTTGGCGCTGAACGTAGCCTCGACCCGGGTAGTGCTACTCAATGGCCATGAGGGTGGTGATGCTGCCGGTAAGGTGATCCAGGCCTTTGGCGAGGTGGTAATCGGCGGTAACTACGTAGTCGGTCTGGTGGTGTTCGCGATCCTCATGATCATCAACTTCGTGGTGGTCACCAAGGGGGCCGGGCGGATCTCCGAGGTCAGTGCGCGCTTCACCCTGGATGCCATGCCTGGCAAGCAGATGGCTATCGACGCTGACCTCAATGCCGGTTTGATTGATCAGGACGAGGCCCGGCGCCGGCGTCTGGAAGTCGCCCAGGAGGCCGACTTCTACGGCTCCATGGACGGTGCCAGCAAGTTCGTGCGCGGTGATGCGGTGGCTGGTTTGCTGATTCTGGCGATCAATATCATCGGCGGACTGGCGATCGGTATGGCCCAGCATGATCTGGCTTTCACCGACGCCGGGCGTATCTACGTGCTGCTGACCATCGGTGATGGCCTGGCCGCGCAGATTCCCTCGCTGCTGCTGTCCACCGCCGCGGCCATCATGGTCACCCGGGTATCGACCTCCGAAGACATGGGCGAACAGGTTCAGCGTCAAATGTTTGCCTCGCCCAAGGCGCTGACGATTGCGGCCGGGATCCTGATTGTCATGGGGCTGATTCCCGGCATGCCGCACATGTCCTTCCTCAGCCTGGGTGCGCTGGCAGCCGGCGCGGCCTACTGGATCGCCCAGCGTCAGAAGGTTAAGGCCCAGGAAGTGGCCGAAGTCGAGCGTCAGCAGGCTGAACTGCCCGCGGTGCAGCGCCCGGAAGCCAAGGAGCTGGGCTGGGATGATGTCACACCGGTCGACATGGTCGGGCTTGAGGTGGGTTACCGGCTGATTCCGCTGGTCGATCGCAACCAGGGTGGGCAGTTGCTGGCGCGGATCAAGGGTGTGCGCAAGAAGTTGTCCCAGGACCTGGGCTTCCTGATGCCTTCGGTGCATATCCGCGACAACCTTGACCTGGCTCCCAATGCCTATCGCATCACCTTGATGGGAGTCGGGGTGGCTGAGGCGGAAATCCATCCGGACCGCGAACTGGCGATCAATCCTGGTCAGGTGTTCGGCGAAATCAAGGGGATTGCCGGCAAAGATCCGGCCTTCGGCCTGGATGCAGTCTGGATCGAAGCGATGCAGAAGGATCAGGCTCAGGCATTGGGCTATACCGTGGTCGATGCCAGTACCGTGGTTGCCACCCATCTTAACCAGATCCTGCACAAGCATGCCCATGAGCTGATTGGCCATGAAGAGGTTCAGCAGTTGTTGCAGGTGCTGGCCAAGGCATCGCCCAAGCTGGCCGAAGAACTGGTGCCGGGGATCATTTCCCTGTCCGGGCTGCTCAAGGTGCTGCAAGGCTTGCTGCAGGAACAGGTGCCGGTTCGCGATATCCGCACCATCGCCGAGGCGATCGCCAATCAGTCGGGCAAGAGTCAAGATCCCGGCGCCTTGATTGGCGCCGTGCGTGTGGCCTTGTCGCGCTCCATCGTTCAAGGCCTCGTCGGGCTTGACTCCGAGCTGCCTGTCATCACTCTTGATCCCAAGTTGGAACAGATATTGCTTCAGAGCCTTCAGAAGGCAGGGCAGGGTGGCGACGAAGGGATTCTGCTGGAGCCGGGTATGGCCGAGAAGCTGCAACGCTCACTGGCCGACGCGGTGCAGCGTCAGGAAGTTCAGGGCAAGCCGGCGATTCTGCTGGTAGCCGGACAGATCCGCGGCATGATGGCCAAGTTTGTTCGCTACGCCACCCCAGGAGCCCATGTGCTGTCGTACCAGGAAATTCCTGACAGCAAGCAGGTGACCATCGTTTCCACGGTCGGTCAGAGTTGAGCCAACAATCTAGAGGTCAGCCATGAAGGTCAAACGTTTCTTTGCCGCCGATATGCGTCAGGCCATGAAGCTGGTACGCGAGGAGCTGGGGCCGGAAGCCGCCATCATTGCCAATCGTCGGGTGGCCGGCGGTATCGAGCTGACCGCTGCGCTGGATTATGAGGCGCCGCGTCTGACCCCGCCGACCCCAGGGCTGAGCCTGGAGCTGAAAAAGACCCAGGAGCGTATCGTCAATGCCCGGGCGCAACTGGAGTTGGGGGAGCGCCCCCAGGAGGCGCCCCGGGTCAATCGTCAATTATTCGGCGACAGCATGCTGCAGGCTGCCGAAGACGGCTCGCCAGTGGCGCGTGACCTGCTGGCCCGGCTCAAGCGCGAACGCGCTGAGCAGTCCGCGCCGGCGGCCGCCGAACCGCTCGATAGTCGCAATCCGGCGGCTGAAGACGCTGGCTTGAGTGCCATGCGGGCAGAACTTGCCGGTCTGCGCGAAATGCTTGAATCGCAGTTGGGCAGCCTGGCCTGGGGGCAGGTCAACCAGCACCAGCCGCGCCAGGCCAGTCTCTGGCGTAGACTGACCCAAATCGGGCTGCCGGCCGAGCTGTGCCAGGGCCTGCTGAATAAAGTTGCCGATGTGGCGGATAACCGTCAGGCCTGGCGGCTGCTGCTGGCCCATCTGGCCCACAGCATTCCGGTCGTGCGTGACGAGTTGATCGAGCAGGGCGGTGCCATTGCCCTGGTCGGACCGACCGGTGCCGGCAAAACCACCACGCTGGGCAAACTGGCCGCGCGTTATGTGCTCAAGCACGGCAGCCAGCATGTCGCCTTGGTAACCATGGATACCTATCGCATCGGCGCCCATGAGCAATTGCGCACCCTGGGACGGATTCTCAATGTGCCGGTGCGGGTCGTCGATGAGCAGAACAGTCTGAGCGAGGTGCTCGACGAATTTGCCGGCAAGCGTCTGGTGCTGATCGACACCGCCGGCCTGCAGGCCAATGATCCGCACCTGAACAATCAGCTCAGTGAGTTGGCAGCTCAGGGCCGTCAGGTGCGTACGCTGCTGGTATTGGCTGCCACCAGCCAGCATCGAGTACTCAAAGCTGCCTATCACACATACAAGCGTTGCGCGCTGTCAGGCTGTATTCTGACCAAGGTGGACGAAGCGGCCACGCTGGGTGAAGCATTGGGGCTGGCGATGGAGCACGGTTTACCGGTAGCCTATCTGGCCGATGGCCAGCGCATTCCCGATGACCTCAATCGGGCCGTGGGGCACCAACTGGTCAGCCGGGCTGTAAGCCTGGCTAGCAACGAAGCACCCGCAGATCAGGCTATGGCTGACGTTTTTGCCGGTATACTGCATAAACAACGCGCAAGTTGAGATTTTACTAAGGCAAGGTATACAACGAGATGGGAAGCAAACATCCGGTTCAAGTGATCGCAGTCACCGGCGGCAAGGGCGGGATCGGCAAGACCAATGTGTCGGTCAACCTCAGCCTGGCCTTGGCCGAGCTCGGGCGACGTGTGGTCCTGCTGGATGCCGACCTTGGCCTGGCCAATGTCGATGTGCTGTTGGGGCTCAAGCCGCGGGCTACCCTGGCTGACGTGCTGGAAGGCAGTTGTGATCTCAGGGATGTCATGATCCCCGGTCCTGGTGGAATACGGGTGGTACCGGCCGCTTCCGGCGTGTCGCACATGGTCCATCTTAATGCTCAGGAACATGCTGGCCTGATCCAGGCCTTCAGCGAAATTGGCGATGACCTGGATGTACTGATCGTCGATACCGCCGCCGGTATCAGCGATTCGGTACTGAGTTTCGTGCGCGCCGCCCAGGAAGTGCTGGTGGTAGTCTGTGACGAGCCGACCTCGATTACTGACGCCTATGCGCTGATCAAGCTGCTCAACCGTGATTTTGGCATGACCCGTTTCCGGGTTCTGGCCAATATGGTCAATACCCCACAGGAAGGTCGCACGGTGTTTGCTAAACTCACCAAGGTGACTGACCGCTTCCTGGATGTGGCTCTGCAGTACGTGGGGGCGGTGCCATTTGATGAGATGGTGCGCAAGGCGGTGCAGAAGCAGCGCGCAGTATATGACCTGTATCCCCGCAGCAAGGCCTCCATGGCGATTCGGGCGATTGCCCAGAAAGTCGATGGTTGGCCTTTGCCCGCTAATCCGCGCGGCCATCTGGAATTTTTCGTGGAGCGTCTGGTTCAGCAAGTCGGATCTGACGCATGACGGCACTGGCTGGTGGAGTGAGCATGTATACCCGCGCGCAGAGCACAGCCGAATATCAGGATCGACTGGTCGAGCAATTTGCTCCGCTGGTCAAACGTATTGCCTATCACCTGCTCGGTCGGTTGCCGGCCAGTGTGCAGGTTGAAGACTTGATGCAGGCCGGTATGATCGGCTTGCTCGAAGCCTCCCGCAAGTTTGATAACAGCAAGGGCGCCAGCTTTGAAACCTATGCCGGCATCCGCATTCGCGGGGCCATGCTGGATGAAGTGCGCAAGGGTGACTGGGCTCCGCGTTCGGTACACCGCAACACCCGCCTGGTCAGTGATGCGATCCGTTCGGTTGAGGCTCGTTTGGGGCGTGACGCTAAAGATAATGAAGTTGCTGCCGAACTTGAGATGAGTCTTGAGGAATATTACGCGATCCTCAACGATACCGCCGGCAGCAAGCTGTTCAGTTTTGACGATTTGCTTGAGTCTGGGGCGCCGACCGATGTTCAGGCCGAGGCTGAACCTCTGGGTGGGCTTCAGGATGAGCGCTTTCGGGTCGCCTTGATTAATGCGATCGAGGGATTGCCCGAGCGTGAGCGCCTATTGCTGTCGCTGTATTACGACGAGGAATTGAACCTCAAGGAAATCGGCGCCGTACTGGGGGTCAGTGAATCACGGGTCAGTCAGTTGCACAGCCAGTGCGCCGCTCGTCTGCGGGCCCGCCTGGCCGATTGGCGCGACGATTGATTTTATCGCCAGCATCCGGACAATGCGCCTGGGCCTGACGCAAGGCGGATGATAGCTGGCAATATGGGTTTTCAGTGTTTCCTTAGGTGGTTCGACAGGCTTGAACATGGCAACGGGTGAGCAGCGAGCGAGCCTGCATTTCCCCTGGTTTGTACGGAGGTCTACTTGGACAAGAACATGAAAATTCTCATCGTTGACGATTTTTCGACGATGAGGCGCATCATCAAGAATTTGTTGCGTGACCTGGGGTTTACCAACACGGCTGAAGCCGATGATGGCACCACGGCGTTGCCCATGCTGCAAAGTGGCAACTTCGACTTTCTGGTGACCGACTGGAATATGCCGGGCATGAGCGGCATTGACCTGCTGCGCGCAGTGCGGGCCGACGAGCGCCTCAAGCACCTGCCGGTGCTGATGGTTACCGCTGAAGCCAAACGCGACCAGATCATTGAAGCGGCTCAGGCCGGGGTCAACGGTTACGTGGTCAAGCCTTTTACCGCGCAAGCCTTGAAAGAGAAGATCGAGAAGATTTTCGAGCGCGTTCAGGCCAAATAACACAACCCGGGGTAAAGGTTATGGCGTTAAGTAAGGATCCCGGTCAGGAAACCGCCCAGGAATTCGAACATTCCCTCAAGGAAAATGCGCGGCAGCTGGTCAGCTACCTGGAGAATGGCGAGTTCGCCGAAGCCGTACTGGTCATCCATGCCATCAATCAGGCCCGTGACCGCGGTCTGTACCATGAGGTCGGCAAGCTCACCCGGGCGCTGCACAGTGCGATCGTCAATTTTCAGATCGACACCACCCATGCGCTCGAAGAAGGCAACGACAGCTCCAAGATCACCGATGCTTCCGACCATCTCGACTATGTGGTCAAGCTGACCGACAAGGCCGCCAACCGGACCATGGATCTGGTTGAGAGCAGCGCGCCGATTGTTTCTGAGCTTGGCCAGGAAGCGGCAACCCTGCGCGCCGACTGGGAGCGCCTGCAGCGCCGCGAGATCGCCGCCACCGAGTTCCGTGACCTGTACCGACGCATTGGCGATTTTCTGGCCAAGACCGAGCAATCCAGCAGTGCTGTTAGCTCGCAGCTCAACGAAATTCTGCTGGCCCAGGATTATCAGGACCTGACCGGTCAGGTGATCAAGCGGGTCATTACCCTGGTTCATGATGTCGAGGAAAGTCTGGTCAGCCTGGTGCGCATGGCTGGTCAGGTTGATCGAATTGCCGGTATTGAACACGGCGAAACGCGGGCAACACCGAAAAAAACATCCTCCAAGGGTGAAGGTCCGCAGATTCATGCCGATAAAAGGGAGGACGTGGTGTCTGGACAGGATGAGGTCGACGACCTTCTGTCCAGTCTTGGCTTCTAGGGGAGAGTAGGTGCATGAGTTTCGATGCGGATGAAGAGATTCTCCAGGATTTTCTGGTTGAGGCCGGCGAGATCCTCGAACAGTTGTCCGAACAGTTGGTCGAGCTGGAAAACCGCCCAGACGACATGGACCTGCTCAATGCCATTTTCCGTGGCTTTCATACCGTCAAGGGTGGTGCCGGATTTCTCCAGCTCGACCCCTTGGTAGCCTGTTGTCATATCGCCGAAAATGTTTTCGACATCCTGCGCAAGGGTGAGCGCCAGGTCGACGCTGAGTTGATGGATGTCGTGTTGCAGGCGCTGGATGCCGTCAATGCGATGTTTGCCCAGGTGCGCGAGCGTGATGAGCCAAGCCCTGCCGACCCCGGGCTGCTTGAAGCCCTCTCGCTGCTGGCGCAGCCGGCCAGCGCGGCGCCAGTCGCTGCCCCCGCGAGTGTTGAGTACTCCATTACTGAAACCGTGAGCGCCGGAGCCGACAGCGATGGCGATATCACCGATGACGAGTTCGAGCAGTTGCTCGACGCCTTGCAGTCGCCTGAAGAGTCGGAGACCGAATCGTCGGTTTCAGGTCAGGGTGACAATATTTCCGATGATGAATTCGAAGCCCTGCTGGATGAACTTCATGGTCCCGGCAAGGGGCCGGGTATTGATCAGGCCGCCGCGCAGAGCGCCCAGGCTGAAGTAGCAAATGACGAGATCAGTGATGACGAGTTCGAGGCGCTGCTGGATCAATTGCATGGCAAAGGTGCGGCTCCGGGCCTGAGTTCCGAGCCGGCTGCAGCGCCGGACGTGGTGGCGGCTGCTACAGCGGCGGTGAGCGCCGAGAGTGATGAAATCAGCGACGACGAATTCGAAGCACTGCTCGACCAGTTACACGGCAAGGGTGCAGCCCCCGGCAAGTCGGAGGCCGCCAACGGTGTTGCTGCAGCGCCGGCCAAGGCTGAAAGTTCGACTGACAAGCCGATTGAGCACAAGGCGCCGAAGGCGTCCGAGCCAGCTGCGGCCAAGGCTCAGCCTGCACCCAAAGCTGTCGCCAAAGCGCCTGCACCCAAAGCCGAAAAGCCGCCAGCAGCTGCCGCCAAGGCCAGCGCACCGGCGCCTGCTGATGCTGCTGTGGATACCACTGTGCGGGTCGATACCGCCCGGCTTGATGACATCATGAACATGGTCGGCGAGCTGGTGCTGGTGCGGAACCGCCTGGTACGCCTGGGTTTGAGCAGTGGTGATGAAGAGCTGAGCAAGGCTGTCGGCAACCTCGACGTAGTCACTGCCGATCTGCAGATGTCGGTGATGAAGACTCGCATGCAGCCGATCAAGAAGGTATTTGGTCGCTTCCCTCGCGTGGTGCGTGATCTGGCGCGTAACCTGAAGAAGGAGATCAACCTTGAACTGATCGGCGAAGAAACCGATCTGGACAAGAACCTGGTTGAAGCACTGGCCGACCCGCTGGTGCACCTGGTGCGCAACTCGGTCGATCATGGGATCGAATCGCCCGATGAGCGTGAACAGGCCGGCAAGCCGCGCACTGGTAAGGTAGTGCTGGCGGCCGAACAGGAAGGCGACCACATCCTGTTGACCATCACCGATGATGGCAAGGGCATGGACCCGGAAGTGCTGCGGGCCAAGGCGGTAGAGAAGGGCATGATGGACAAGGATGCCGCCGACCGTCTAAGCGATACCGAGTGCTTCAACCTGATCCTGGCGCCGGGCTTTTCGACCAAAACCGAAATTTCTGACGTTTCCGGCCGTGGGGTCGGCATGGATGTGGTCAAGACCAAGATTTCCCAGCTCAACGGCACCATCAATATCGAGTCGACCAAGGGCCAGGGCTCGCGGATCGCGATCAAGGTGCCGCTGACACTGGCGATCATGCCGACCCTGATGGTGATGCTGGGCAATCAGGCGTTTGCCCTGCCGCTGGTCAGTGTCAACGAAATCTATAGTCTGGATCTGTCACGCACCAACATCGTTGACGGTCAGGAAGTGATCATCGTCCGCGACAAGGCGTTGCCGTTGTTTTATCTCAAGCGCTGGTTGATGCCCGGTGTCGAGGACAGCAGTGATCACACTGCCGCCAGCGTAGTGATAGTGTCGGTCGGTACTCAGCGGGTCGGCTTCGTGGTCGATCAACTGGTCGGGCAGGAAGAGGTGGTGATCAAGCCGCTCGGACGGATGCTCCAGGGCACAGCCGGCATGGCCGGGGCAACCATCACCGGTGACGGACGCATTGCCCTGATCCTCGATGTTCCCAGTTTACTCAAGCGTTACGCGCGGCGGATCTAATAGCGCCCGGGTGGCCCTTTCAGCCGCCTGCGGGTGTGTACAGGTTTTCAGGAGAGTGTATGGCGGTCAAGGTTCTGGTGGTGGACGATTCAGGCTTCTTTCGCCGCCGGGTGACGGAGATCCTTGCGGGTGACCCGCAGATCCAGGTGGTCGGCACGGCCACCAATGGCAAGGAGGCTATCGAGCAGACCCAGGCGCTGCGCCCCGATGTAATCACTATGGATTATGAAATGCCGGTCATGGATGGCATTTCCGCAGTCAAGCAGATCATGCAGCGCTGCCCAACGCCGGTACTGATGTTTTCTTCGCTTACCTACGAGGGCGCACGGGTCAGCCTGGATGCGCTGGACGCCGGTGCGGCGGATTATCTGCCGAAAAATTTCGAAGACATTTCGCGCAACCCGGACAAGGTCCGGCAACTGTTGTGCGAGCGGGTACATGCCCTGGCGCGCACCAACCGGCGTTCGTTGGGTATTGCTCCGGCGACGGTCAGTGCGCCGTCAGTCTCCAGTCGGCCATTGACCGGCAGTGCCCCGGCGCCTCGCAGTAGTGAGCCTCCAGCACCGCGCTCCAGCAGTCCGGCTCCGCGCAAGCGCAGTTACAAACTGGTGGCGATCGGTACTTCCACGGGGGGGCCGGTGGCCCTGCAAAAAGTCCTGACCCAGTTGCCTGCCAGTTTTCCGGCGCCGCTGGTGCTGATTCAACACATGCCGGCAGCGTTCACCAAGGCGTTTGCCGAGCGCCTCGACAAGCTCTGCCGTATCAGTGTCAAGGAAGCTGAAGATGGCGATATCCTGCGCCCAGGGCTGGCGTTGCTGGCGCCGGGCGGCAAGCAAATGATGGTCGATGGTCGCGGTGCCATCCGGATTTTGCCCGGCGATGAGCGGCTCAACTACAAGCCCTGTGTCGACGTAACCTTCGGGTCTGCCGCCAAGGCCTTTGGCGACAAGGTGCTGGCCGTGGTTCTGACCGGGATGGGCGCCGATGGCCGCGAAGGTGCACGAATGCTCAAGCAGGCCGGCAGCTCGGTCTGGGCCCAGGATGAGGCCAGTTGTGTGATCTACGGCATGCCGATGGCCGTGGCCAAGGCCAATCTGGCTGACGGTATCTACAGTCTCGACGACATCGGTCGTTATCTGGCAGAGATCGGCTAATGGATATTCTCAGCGTCATTGGCGTCATTCTGGCTTTTGTCGCCATCATCGGCGGCAACTACCTGGAAGGTGGGCATGCTGCGGCGCTGATCAACGGTCCGGCGGCGCTGATCGTCATCGGCGGCACCTTGGGCGCGGCCTTCATCCAGACACCACTGCCAGTGTACAAACGCTCGCTGGCGATTCTCGGCTGGATCTTCTTTCCGCCGACCAGTCGCCTGCAGCAGGGAATTACTCAGGTCATCAATTGGAGCAATGTGGCCCGCAAGGAAGGCTTGTTGGGGCTGGAAGGGGTGGCCGATACCGAACCCGACCTGTACGCCCGCAAGGGTTTGCAACTGCTGGTTGACGGCAGTGAGCCGGAGGCGCTGCGCAGCATTCTCGAAGTTGAGCTGATTACCCGGGAGAACCACGACCTGGCCGCCGCCAAGGTATATGAGAGCATGGGTGGCTACTCGCCAACCATCGGTATCATTGGCGCGGTCATGGGGCTGATCCATGTGATGAGCAATCTGGCTGATCCTTCGGCGTTGGGTAGCGGCATCGCCGTGGCCTTTGTCGCAACCATCTACGGGGTGGCGCTGGCCAACCTGTTTTTGCTGCCGGTGGCCAACAAGCTCAAGTCGGTAGTGATGCAGCAATCACGTTATCGGGAAATGATCCTCGAAGGGCTGCTATCGATTGCCGAAGGGGAAAATCCGCGCTCAATCGAAATGAAGCTGGAAGGCTTCCTGGAGTAGCCCGATGCGCCGGCGACAGCATCAGGAGCACGAAAATCACGAGCGTTGGCTGGTCTCGTACGCAGACTTCATTACCCTGCTGTTCGCCTTTTTCGTGGTCATGTACTCGATTTCTTCGGTCAATGAGGGCAAGTACAAGGTGCTGTCTGACACGCTGGTGGGTGCCTTCAATCAGCCGCAGCGCTCTATCGAGCCGATTCAGATCGGTGAGGAAATTCCGCGTGGCTTGCAGCGCAGCGATACCCAGGGTATCAGTGGCGGCGATGCCGACAATCTGGTCGATCCGTTGGTGGACATCACCACGGCCATGCAGCAGGCCTTCGGTGATCTGATCCGTGCTGGTGATCTGGAAGTGCGTGGCAACGAACTGTGGATCGAGATCGAACTCAACTCCAGTTTGCTGTTTCCCAGTGGCGATGCACTGCCGACCGATGAAGCTTTTGGGCTGGTCGAGCGGATCGCTGAGATCCTTGCGCCCTATGAGAATCCGATTCATGTCGAGGGCTTTACCGACAATCAGCCGATCCGCTCGCGCCTGTATCCGACCAACTGGGAGCTGTCCGCTGCCAGAGCCGCCAGTGTGGTGCGCATGCTCGGCAATGGTGGGGTAAACCCGGAACGGATGGCCGCAGTAGGCTATGGTGAATTCAAGCCGGTTGCCGACAACGGCACCGCTGCCGGCCGGCGAGCCAACCGGCGGGTGGTCTTGCTGGTTTCGCGCTATCTTGATCAGCGTCACCAGTCTTGGCAGGGTGATGCTCAGGATGCCGACGCCATGCGCCAGGCTCGGAGCCAGACTGGCACGGGAACTGCACAGTAGCCCGAAACACTCGCTTGGGTGTCAATCTATCGTCATTTGCAGTAACCACGGGTATCGGCAGTACCGCTACCCCGGGAGGAAAGGCATGAGAGTTTGGGCCGTGGCCAATCAGAAAGGCGGGGTGGGTAAGACCACTTCGGCGGTGGCGTTGGCTGGCCTGTTGGCAGATCAGGGGCAGCGCGTGCTGGTGGTCGATCTTGACCCGCACGGCTCAATGACCAGTTATTTTGGTCATGACCCGGACAATCTCACCAGCAGCGTATTCAATCTGTTTCAGCACAATGGTCAGGTTCCTGACGGTTTGGCCGAGGCGCTGTTGCTCAATACCTCCCACGAAAATATCCGCCTGATGCCCTCGAGCACCTCGCTGGCGACCCTGGAGCGCCAGTCGGCCGGGCAGGGTGGCTTTGGCCTGGTCATCTCCCGGGCGCTTGCCCAGCTCTGGGGCGACTATCAGTTCGCGATTATCGACAGCCCACCTTTGCTCGGGGTGTCGATGATCAATGCACTGGCCGCCTGTGAGCAACTGGTGATCCCGGTTCAGACCGAGTTTCTGGCACTAAAGGGCCTGGAGCGGATGGTCCATACCCTGAACATGGTCAATCGCTCGCGCAAACAGGAACTGCCCTATACCATTGTGCCGACCCTGTTCGACCGGCGTACCCAGGCTTCGTTGAATACCCTGAAACTGCTGCGCCGCGACTACGCCGATCATCTGTGGCAAGCCTTCATTCCGATCGATACCAAGCTGCGTGACGCCAGCCTGGCCGGGATGGTGCCGTCGCGGATGGATGCCAACGGTCGAGGAGTGCTGGCCTACCGGGCGTTATTGCGCTATCTGTTGGCGCAGTCGCTGCCGCGCAAGGAACAGGTAGCCTAATGTTGGGCCGATACTGGCCGATAAGCTAAGTGACCCGACCCGATGATCGACATGGCGCAAGAGATGACTAAATCCCTACCGGTGCAGCAGTTCGTTCCCGAGCAGACGATCCAGTGCTATCTGGACTCACTGTTGCAGGATGCTGCCCAGGAACTGGCTCTGGCTGAACAGCAGACTCAGGAGCTGGCACCGCCAGTCCAGCTTGAGGTCGCGCCGGTGGTAGTGCCTGCCGAACCGGAGCCCGAGCTTGAGCAGGAGCTGCTAGTCGAAGCGGAGGTAGCGCTCAGCACTGATGCCGAGCATGTGCCGCCAGTGTTTGAGCAGGTCGCCTGGCGCGAAGAGCCGTTCGAGGCGCTGCTGTTCGATGTTGGCGGTTTGACCCTCGCGGTGCCGCTGGTGTCGCTCGGCAGTATTTATCCGCTGGAGGATGAAATCACTCCGTTGTTCGGCCAGCCGGACTGGTTCCTTGGCATCCTGCCGACCCAGGCGGGCAACCTCAAGGTGCTGGATACTGCCCGTTGGGTCATGCCCGAACGTTACGACCCGGCGCTGCGCGACGGTCTGCGCTTTGTGATTTCGGTGCAGGGCTATGACTGGGGTATGGCCGTGCATGGTGTCAGCAAGTCGATACGGCTGACACCCGAGCAGGTCAAATGGCGCTCCCAGCAGGGCAAGCGACCCTGGTTGGCCGGTACGGTGATCGAGCACATGTGCGCTCTGCTGGACGTTTCCGCCCTGGCCACGCTGATCAGTGCGCCAGGGGCGCGTGCACTGGCCAATAGCCGGTAGGGGCATTAGGATGACACCAGATAACTACAGCCTGAGCATGGTCGCGCGGCTGAATCTCACATCAATCTAGACCGGGATACACGACAATGAAGAATACCGCCGCTCAGGGTGCCGAAGATCCGATTCTGCAATGGGTTACTTTCCGCCTGGATAACGAGACCTACGGCATCAACGTGATGCAGGTGCAGGAAGTCCTGCGTCATACCGAGATCGCTCCGGTTCCGGGTGCGCCAGCCTATGTGCTGGGGATCATCAACCTGCGGGGCAACGTGGTCACCGTGATCGATACCCGCCAGCGTTTTGGTCTGGGCTCGGCGCCGATCACCGACAACACCCGGATCGTCATTATTGAGGCCGACAAGCAGGTGGTTGGTATTTTGGTCGACAGCGTGGCCGAAGTGGTCTATCTGCGCCAGTCCGAGATCGAGACCGCGCCGAATGTCGGGACCGACGAGTCGGCCAAGTTTATTCAGGGTGTGTGCAACAAGAACAACGAGCTGCTGATTCTGGTCGATCTGGAAAAGATGATGACCGAGGATGAGTGGGCCGAACTGCAAGGCTTCTGACCGGGATGATGACCTCCTGGGAGACGTTGCTGGCCGGGCTGTTTCTGGGCCTGTTGCTGACTGGTCTGCTGGCTCTGGGCTGGGGGCTGCGGCGTCTGGGCCGGCGCCTGGCCGAGCAGGAGCAGGCGCTGCGTCAACGTCAGGAGCAGTTGGCGCGTGATCTGGCCAGCTTCCAGCAGGGCAGTATCCGCATGGGTGAGACTTTGCAGGAGGTCAGCCAGCAGCTCAAGCGCCTGGAAGACAAGCAGCTCAAGTTTGAACAGCAGGACCCGCACACCATGCCCTACAACCAGGCCGCCCGGCTGGTGAGCATGGGCGCCAGTGTCGAAGATCTGACCCAATCCTGTGGTCTGTCCAAGGCTGAGGCCGAACTGGTCGTCAAGTTGCACGCCGCCCGGCGGCACTGAACGCCGGCCCGGTGCGCTCTGCGCTACCCCTCAGCATCATCCTGATCGGGAAATACAAAACCTGCTGGAGCTTTCCCTTTGAGGTGCCAGGCAAAGGCAATGATCTCGGCGATGGTGCGGTACAGCTCCTCGGGAATTTGCTCGCCCAAGTCCATGCGCGCCAGGATTCGCACCAGGTCAGCGTTCTGGTAGATCGGTACTTCGTAGTCCATTGCCAGTTGCACGATCTGCTCGGCCAGCTCGCCTTCGCCCTTGGCCGTCAGCGTCGGGGCTTGTTCACCGTCGTAGAGCAGTGCGATGGCTTCCTTGGGTTCATGCATCAGGTCACCTCGTCGATCCAGCGTTGTTGCAGGCTTTGGCGCGGCTCCGGCGGCAGGCCGGCATGACAGCTCAGCTCGGCAACTTCCAGGCCCTTGCCGAGCAGTCGGGTACGCAAATGGCCCAGCTCCTGCTCCAGCAGCGCCAGAGTGAGCGGTTGCTCGGTCCAGAATTCACTGCTGACCCGCCCGGCCTTCAGACGGCTGATGCAGTGCAGAGGGCCGAGCTGATCGAGGTCGAAGGCCAGCCGGATTTCCCATTGCGGCTGCAACTCCTGAGCCTTGCGATTTGGTGCCGGGTCGTCTCGCTGGATACGTACCTGCACATGCTGGAACTGCTGGCCGTCGCGCAGCGGGATATCCAGCTGCCAGACCGTCTGGCTGCTGCCGTCGGCAAAGCTCTGGGTCTGCCCCAGACTCTGGAACTGCTGGTGCTGGATGCGAGCCAATAGGGCGGCGGTCAAGCGCAGCAGGCTGCCCAGATCAGGCGCTTCGGCCAGATTGCTCAGTACCCGGTTCGGGAGTGGAAACAGCCCAGGTCTGACTGCGGGCAGGGCCTGCCAGGGCCCGGGTGGCGGCAGTAATGGTGGCAGATGTGCGCCGGGCAATTGGCGCTGGATCTGGGTCAGCAGATTGAGCAGTGCCAGCTTCAGGTCGCTACCCGGCAGGGCTGGCGCATCGCTGGCCGGAGTCATGCTGGCCAGCAGGGGCAGCAGTTTGTTCAGCGGCGGGAGGCTGTCGCCCTTGCTGCCCAGAGCCGTGGCCAGACGGGCCAGATCGGCTTCGAGAAAGATCCCGCTTTGCCGGATGGCTCGGCTCACGCCGGCTTCGCTGTTCAGTTGCGAGAGGTTGCTGATCTGCTCCAGCACCTGGCGCATGGCCGGTTGCAGCTCGCGGCCAGCGGCTGGCGGCTGGGTACTCAGGTTTTCGAGCAGGCGCAGCAGGGGAGCGGCTGAACCCTGAGCCATGAAACTGTCGCGCAGCCCCTGCATCAGGCCGAGCTGAAGCTGCTGGGTCTGGCTGCCGACCACCCGCAGTTCCCCGGCGGCGCCAACCTGGGCGGTCAGCAGGCTGCCGGGTTCCAGGGCGCGGCTGCTGACCAGGCTCAGCAGGGCACCGCTGGCACCGCCCTGCAACAGGCGCACAAGCAGAGCGAAGCGGGCCTGCTCGGCTTGGGCCGGTAGTGGCTGCTGACTCAGCACCCGGGCCTGGATCAGACTGCCGGCCGGAAACAGCGCCGGATCAAGCCGGGTCAGAGGCGCAGTGACCTGGGCTGGCAGCAGGCTGGCCGTAGCGCGGGTCTGGCTGATCAACTGAATCAGTAGTTGGGCGCCTTCGGGAAGCGCCTGGCGACTGTTGGCCAGGATCTCGCGCGGTGGCTGGCCGGCGAGCGCGGCCAGTCGCAACAGCAGCTCGAAGTGGGCTCCCTTGGCCTCGCTTTTGAGTACCTGGGCCTGAAGTTCAACGCCGTTTGGCAACCCTTGTGCGTCAATCGGACGCAGCAGTTCCAGAGGCACTGCACCCGGGTTGCTGGTTTGTCCGCTTAGCCCGCTGGTTGGCGGGCTTGCGACCGTTGGAGGTAAACGAAAGTCAGGGCTCATGCTGCCACATGTTGATATAAATCAGAGGCCTCTGGTGAGAGGCTGTATGTATAATGGCCCCCGTTGACGCGGCCGTAGACAGTATAGCGGCTGCAGCGGGGCAAACATGAGGGTTGTCCTGTTTATCCGGGCCGATGCGGAGTAATGGTGAAACCACAGCCGATACAGGTAGAGCGACTGACGTGTGAACGCGACCATCGGGAGCTGTTCGCCGGGCTGAGTTTCGAACTGGCCGCTGGTGAAGTGTTGCAGGTAGCTGGGCCAAACGGTTCGGGCAAGACCAGCCTGCTGCGGATTCTGGCCGGGCTGATGCCGCCGGTAGCCGGTGATATTCGTTATGCCGGCGAGTCGATTTTGAGCGGTCGTGGCCGCGAGCGCTGGCGCCAGGACTTGCTGTACATCGGTCATGCCCCGGCGATCAAGGGCAGTCTGACCGCCGAGGAAAACCTGGCCTGGCTGTGTGCACTTGGCACTCCGGCCAGCCGTGAACAGATTTGGGCGGCCCTGGCCCAGGTTGGGCTCAAGGGCTTTGAGGATGTGCTGTGCCACAACCTCTCGGCCGGGCAGCAGCGCCGTGTGGCTTTGGCCCGGCTGTATTTGCAGCCACCGCCGGTGTGGATTCTGGATGAACCCTTTACCGCTATCGACAAGGCCGGTGTTGCTGCGCTGGAGCAGCACGTATTGGCCCATGCGGCGGCTGGAGGCCTGGTGGTGCTGACTACCCACCACAGCCTGGATCATCTGGATGCGGTTCGTTGCCTCGATCTGCAGCAGGTGGCCTGATGCGACGGATTGTCTGGTTGTTGTTTTGCCGTGAGTGGCGCCTGGCCTGGCGTCGCCCCGGGGACTTGCTGAACCCTCTGGTGTTCTTCGCCATCGTGATCAGCCTGTTTCCACTGGCGGTGGGGCCGGAGCCGAGCATGCTGCGGATCATGGCCCCTGGGGTGATCTGGGTCGCGGCACTGCTGGCGACCCTGCTGTCACTCGATGGTTTGTTTCGCAGTGATTACGAGGATGGATCACTGGAGCAGTGGGTGCTGTCCGCTCATCCGCTGACACTGATGGTATTGGTCAAGGTGGCGCATCATTGGCTGGTATCAGGCTTGGCGCTGGTGATTCTGGCGCCGTTGTTCGGCCTGATGCTGGCTCTGCCGCCGCAGGTGCTGCCGGTCTTGTGCCTGACCCTGCTGCTGGGTACCCCGGTGCTCAGTCTGCTGGGCGCGGTGGGGGCGGCTTTGACGGTCGGCCTCAAGGGCGGCGGGTTGTTGCTGGCATTGTTGATCATGCCCCTGTATATCCCGGTGCTGATTTTGGGTACTGGCGCGATGGATGCCGCACTGCAGGGCCTGCCGGTCATGGGCTATGCCCTGTGGCTGGGTTGCCTGGCGGTTCTGGCGCTGAGCCTGGCGCCGCTGGCGATTGCCGCTGGCCTGCGTATCGGGGTGAGTGAATGAGGTTGGAGACGCGATGAACTGGAGTTTTTTCCACAAGCTGGGTTCGCCCAAGTGGTTCTACGATATCAGCGGCCGCTGGCTGCCCTGGTTCGTGCTGGCCACCGTGCTGCTGCTCAGCGTTGGGATCGTCTGGGGATTGGTGTTCGCCCCGCAGGATTATCAGCAGGGCAACAGTTTCCGGATTATCTATATTCATGTACCGGCAGCCTTCGTCGCTCAATCCTGCTACATCATGCTGGCAGTGGCCGGTATCATTACTCTGGTCTGGCGGATGAAACTGGCTGACGTGGCGCTGCGCTGCGCTGCTCCGATCGGTGCCTGGATGACCTTCATTGCCCTGATCACCGGAGCCATCTGGGGCAAACCGACCTGGGGCACCTACTGGGTCTGGGATGCGCGTCTGACTTCAATGCTGATTCTGTTGTTTCTGTATTTTGGCATCATTGCTCTGGGCCAGGCGATCAGCAGCCGCGATACCGCAGCCAAGGCCACGGCCGTGCTGGCCATTGTCGGGGTGGTCAATATCCCGATCATCAAATATTCGGTGGATTGGTGGAATACCCTGCACCAGCCCGCCACCTTCAAGGTCACCGCCAAGCCGGCCATGCCGATCGAGATGTGGTTCCCGCTGCTGCTGACAGTGCTCGGCTTCTATGCCCTGTTTACCGTCAGCCTGCTGATGCGCATGCGGGTTGAAACCCTGCGGCGCGAGGGCAAGACCCGCTGGGCGCGTGAAGCTCTGGAGAAAATGTCATGAGCGGTTTGTCTGAATTCTTGGCGATGGGTGGGCACGGCCCCTATGTCTGGTCGGCCTACGCCATCACCTTCGTGGTATTGGCGCTGAATGTGTTGGAGCCCTGGGTGGCGCGTCGGCGTCTGGTAAGTGAAGAGGCGCGTCGTCGGCGCCGGGAGGAGGTGTGATGCATCCGCAGCGAAAGAAACGTCTGGCGCTGATTCTGTTGGTCGTGTTGGGCGTTGGGGTAGCCGTAGGGTTGGCGTTGACCGCTCTGAAGCAGAACATCAACCTGTTCTATACCCCGACAGAAATTGCTGAGGGACAAGCCCCCCTGGATACTCGCATTCGCGCCGGCGGCATGGTCGTGGCCGGTAGCGTCAAACGGGCCAGCGACAGCCTGGATGTCGAATTTGCCGTAACCGATGGCAACAAGCAGGTGGTGATTGCCTACAGCGGGATTCTGCCCGACCTGTTCCGCGAGGGGCAGGGCATCGTCGCGCTGGGGCGGCTGAATGAAGGTCGCATGCTGGTCGCCGATGAGGTGCTGGCCAAGCACGATGAGGAATACATGCCGCCGGAAGTGGCGCAGGCGCTGGAACGCGTCAACCACATGTCCGTCAATGGCGCCTCGGCGTCCGGTTACTGAGTTGGAGGCAGGATGATTCCCGAACTTGGCCAGGTCGCCCTGATCATTGCATTGGCGCTGGCACTGCTACAATCGACGCTACCTCTGTATGGCGCCTGGCGTGGCGATGCATTGACCATGAGCTTTGCCCAGCCGGCGGCGGTGGGGCAGTTTGTGTTCATTCTGCTGGCCTATGTCTGTCTGACCCATGCCTTCATGGTCCATGACTTCAGCGTGACCTATGTGGCGCTGAACTCCAATAGCGCCTTGCCCTGGTACTACCGTTTCAGCGCGGTCTGGGCCGGGCATGAAGGCTCACTACTGCTGTGGGCACTGATTCTGGCGAGCTGGACGTTTGCCGTGGCGATCTTCTCCCGTCACCTGCCACCGGAAATGCTCAGCCGGGTATTGGCCGTCATGGGTATGATCAGTGTCGGTTTCCTGCTGTTCACTCTGATGACCTCCAACCCCTTTGATCGGCAGTTGCCCTATCACCCGGTCGATGGCAAGGATCTCAACCCGCTGCTGCAGGACTTTGGCCTGATCGTCCACCCGCCGATGCTGTACATGGGTTACGTCGGCTTCTCGGTGGCCTTTGCTTTCGCCATCGCCGCTTTGCTCGGTGGCCGGCTGGATGCTGCCTGGGCGCGCTGGTCGCGGCCCTGGACCATTGTGGCCTGGGCGTTTCTGAGCCTGGGCATCGTGCTGGGCTCCTGGTGGGCCTACTACGAACTGGGCTGGGGCGGCTGGTGGTTCTGGGACCCGGTTGAAAACGCTTCCTTCATGCCCTGGCTGGTTGGTACCGCGCTGATTCACTCGCTGGCGGTGACCGAAAAGCGTGGGGTGTTCAAGAGCTGGACCGTGCTGCTGGCGATTGCCGCCTTCTCGCTCAGCCTGCTGGGCACCTTCCTGGTGCGCTCGGGCGTGCTGACCTCGGTACACGCCTTTGCCACCGATCCGGAACGGGGGGTATTCATCCTTGGCTTCCTGCTGGTGGTGGTCGGTGGCTCGCTGCTGCTCTACGCCCTGCGGGCTCCTGTGGTCAAAAGCCAGATCGGCTTTGCCCTGTGGTCGCGGGAAACCTTTCTGCTGATCAATAACGTGATTCTGGTGGTCGCAGCGCTGATGGTACTGCTCGGTACCCTCTATCCGCTGGCGCTGGATGCGCTGACCGGCACCCTGGTCTCGGTCGGCCCGCCGTACTTCAATGCGCTGTTCCTGCCACTGATGGCGATCCTGATGGTGGCTCTGGGCGTCGGTATGCTCAGCCGCTGGAAGGACACCCCGGTCAAGTGGCTGTTCAGCCAGCTCAAATGGGTCGCGATTCTGTCGGCCATTGGCGCGATTGTCCTGGCATTGTGGATCGGTGACCACTATGCCGCGGTGGGCAGCATGCTGCTACTGGTGTTCTGGGTCACCGGCATGAGCCTGGTCGATATCCGCAACAAGACCCGCAACAAGGGCCTGGCCAAAGGTCTGCGTGCCTTGCCGCGCAGCTACTGGGGCATGACCCTGGCGCATCTGGGTATGGCTGTATGCGCAGTCGGTGTGGTCGGTGCCAGCCTGTTCGACAGCCAGCGTGACCTGCGCATGGCGCCGGGCGATCAGCTTGAGCTGGGTGGCTATCGCTTCGTCTACATCGAGCCCAGCCACCGCGAAGGCTCCAACTGGGTGTCCGACAAGGTGGTGCTGGAGGTATTCAAGGGTGAGCGCCGGATTACTACCCTGCGTCCCGAGAAGCGCCTGTACACCGTGCAGAACCAGCTCATGACCGAGGCGGCGATCCACGCCGGGTTCACCCGCGACCTGTTTGTCGCCATGGGTGAGCCGCTGGGCAATGACGCCTGGGCCATGCGTGTGCATATCAAGCCGTTTGTGCGCTGGATCTGGCTGGGCGGCCTGTTCATGACCTTTGGTGGGTTGCTGGCGGCCAGTGACAAACGCTACCGGCTCAAGCTGCGTGAACAGCGCACCCAGCCGGCCCAACCGGCCCAGGCGGCCGGGGAGGTGGTCTGATGCGCAGACTGATTTTGTTGGTGCCGCTGGTGCTTTTTGTGGCCGGTACCTTGTTCTTCTATCAAACCCTGAGAGAGCGGCAAGCCTCTGAAATACGCCAGAGCTCGATTGAGCTGCCGTCGCCGCTGATTGGCAAGCCGCTGCCAGCCTTCGAGCTGGAGGATGTCAAGGATGCCCAGCGGCGTATCACCGCCGCCGACCTCAAGGGGCCGGCGCTGGTCAACGTCTGGGCCACCTGGTGCGTGGCCTGCCGGGTCGAGCATCCGGTGCTCAACCGTCTAGCCGAGCAGGGCGTGGTCATCTATGGCATCAACTACAAGGACGACAACGCCTCCGCCCAGCGCTGGCTGCGCGACCTGCACGACCCCTACCAGATCAATGTCAGCGACCCGCAGGGGCGTCTCGGTCTGGATCTGGGCGTCTATGGCGCCCCCGAGACCTTCCTGATCGATGCTGACGGGATCATCCGCTACAAGTTCATCGGCGTGATCGATGACCGGGTCTGGGAGCGTGAGCTTGAACCGCGCTATAAGGCTCTGCTTGAGGGAGGTACCTGATGCGTAAGCTGCTCTGTGCGCTCGCCCTGTTGTGCGTCGGCGCCCTGGCCCATGCCGCCATCGACACCTACGATTTCGACAGCGAAGACCAGCGTCAACGTTTCTACCGGATCAGCAGCGAGCTGCGCTGCCCGCTGTGTCAGAACCAGAACATTGCCGATTCCAATGCGCCGATTGCCACTGACTTGCGCGGTGAAGTCTATCGGTTGCTGGATGAGGGTCGCACTGACAAGGAAATCGTCGAGCACATGGTGGCCCGCTATGGCGAGTTCGTTCGCTATCGGCCGGTCCTGACCGTGGAAACCATGGTGCTGTGGTTCGCCCCGGCGGTATTTCTATTGGCTGGTTTCGTCATTTTGCTGGTGATGGTACGCCGTCGCCAAAAGGCGCTGAACAACGCTCAGGCCAGTGAGCTGGACGAGCAAGAGCGTGAGCGCCTGCAAGCCCTGTTGGAGAAGAAGACCCGCGATGACTGATTTCTGGTTGTTCAGTGCCCTGCTGCTGGTGGCGGGGATAGTGGTTGTGCTCTGGCCGTTGTGGCAGCGCGGACGCCAGGCCACGGTTGATCGTACCGCGTTGAACGTTGCGCTGTTCGAGGAACGTCTGGCCGAACTGGAAGGTCAGCGCGGCGCCGGTGAAATTTCCGAAGAGCAATACCAGCAGACCCGTCAGGAAGCCAGTCGCCTGCTGCTGGAAGATACCGCCGAAGCCGATCAGCGCCAGCGCCCGCGCGTAGCCGGAACACCGGCTCTACTGGTGGTCGCCGCGATCCTCATGGTGCCGCTGGTACTGGTGCTCTACAGCAGTTGGGGTAACCCGGCTGGACTGGCTCTGTACCGTGAACTGCAGGAGCGCCCGCAGGTCGAGAGCCTGGAAGCGTTGATCGACCGGATGGAGCGGATTACCGAGGTCCAGCCGCAGAATGGTGAAGCCTGGTTCATGCTTGGTCGGGCTTACATGAATGCCCAGCAGCCGGAGCAGGCTGTCAGAGCCTTTGGCTTGAGTGTCGAGCGTCTGGGTGAGCGCCCGGAAGTGCTGGCCCAGTTGGCCCAGGCCCGCTACTTTGCTGCCGGCAACCAGCTCGATGCGCAATCGGTAGCAGCGCTCGACAAGGCGTTGGAAATGGAGCCGCGTGAGCCGACCGCCCTGGGCCTGTTGGGCATTGCCGCCTTCGAGTCGGCTGACTACAGCGCTGCTATCGAATACTGGGAACGCCTGCTGGCTGGCATGCCGCCGGGTAGCAGTGGGGCCGAAGCGATTCAGGGTGGTATCGAGCGGGCCCGGCAGCGGCTGGGGCAGCCAGCTCCTGCCGTGGATGAAGTGGCCGAGCAGGCAGTGATCCGGGTGCGTCTGGAGATTGATCCGCAAATTGCGGCCGGTCTGGATGATGGCGCGGTAGTCTTTCTGTTCGCCCGCGACCCGAACGGGCCACCCATGCCGCTGGTCGCCAAGCGTTTCGCCCTGGATGAGTTGCCTGCCGAGGTTGAGTTGAGCGCTGCCGACGCCATGCTGCCCGGAGTAACGCTCACCCCCGGTCAGTCACTGCAACTGGTGGCCCGGGTCTCGCCCGATGGTGATGCCTTGAGCGGCAGCCATCAGGGTCGTACCGATAATGTCGAAGTGGGTGCCCAGCAGCGGGTACTGGTCAAGGTTGACCAGCCGCTGTAACTATACACCGATCCTCAACCAAGTCCTGTTCGCGCCGGCAGGCAACCGCCGGCGCTATGGGTATTTGCCTACATGGCGAATACCACTCCCATCAGTACATAGCTCAGCAACGTCACCAGCACGATACCAATCAGGTTCAGGGCAAAGCCGGCGCGGATCATGTCGCCGATATGCATGTGCCCGCTGGCGAACACGATGGCATTGGGTGGGGTCGCCACCGGCATCATGAACGCGCAACTGGCGGCAATCGCAGCCGGCACGGTGAACAGAATCGGCGAGACTCCCTGACCCATGGCCAGCGCCCCCAGCAGCGGCAGGAAGGCGGCTGCGGTGGCAGTATTGCTGGTCACCTCGGTGAGGAAAATGATAACCGCCGTTACCACCACGATCATCGCCAGCGCCGGCAGCATGCCAAGAATCGACAGGCTTTCGGCAATCCACTGGGCTAGCCCTGAGCTGGTGATCACGCCCGCCAGGGTCAGGCCGCCACCAAACAGCAGCAGCACGCCCCAGGGCATATCCTTGGCTGTTTCCCAGTCCATCAGAAAGGTCCGCTCACGCAGGCTGACCGGCACCAGAAACAGGATGATGGCCGCGGCGATGGCGATCACGGTATCGTTCAGCCAGGGCAGCAGGTTCTGCGACAGCAGCGGCTGAAAAATCCAGGCCATGGCGGTCAGGCTGAAGATCAGCGCCACCAGCTTTTCCGCCTTGCTCATGGCGCCCAGTTCGAGCAACTGCTGACGCAGCATCTCGCTGCTGTCGCTCTGGTCGCTGAGGCCGAACGGACGGCGGGTCAGCCACCACCAGATCGCCACCAGCATGCTCAGAGCCACCGGCACGCCGATCATCATCCACTGGGCGAAGCCGACATCGATACCCTGGTTGTCGCTCAGATAAGCAGCCAGCAGGGCATTGGGCGGCGTGCCGATCAAGGTGGCGATGCCGCCGACGCTGGCGGCATAGGCAATACCCAGCAACAGGGCCACGGCAAACCGACGTACCGACTCGCTGTCTTCCTGCTCCAGCAAAGTGATTACCGACAGTCCGATCGGCAGCATCATGATAGTGGTGGCGGTATTGCTCACCCACATGCTGAGAAAGGCCGTGGCCAGCATGAAACCGGCAATCTGGTTGCGCGGTTTGCTGCCGACGGCCAGCAACGTCGCCAGGGCAATGCGCTTGTGCAGGTTCCAGCGCTGCATCGCCAGCCCCAGCACGAAGCCACCCATGAACAGGAAGATGATCGGGTTGGCATAAGGGCCAGTGGCCTGGGCCACGCTGCCCAGGCCCAGTGCCGGAATCAGCGGAATGGGCAGCAGTGCAGTGGCTGGAATCGGTATCGCCTCGGTTGACCACCAGGTAGCCATCAACAGCATCAGGCCGGCAGTGTTCCAGGCGGCTTCACTCATCCCCCCTGGTGCCGGCAGCAGCAGAGTGATCAGCAAAAACGCCGGGCCCAGCAACAGGCCAATGCGACGTGCGAGCGGAAGCCCTTGTGGGGCCGGTGGAGTCAGGGTCGCTGACATGGTGTGTTTCCTTTACTGTGGTAAATCAGGATTGAACTTCCGGCAAAGTCAGAGCCAACAGCGCTCCCAGCAAACCTATACCAGAGAGTAGCAACAACATGCCGGCCGCACCGATCAGACTGCTGAGCAGGCCGAACAGTCCGGTGGCCAGCAGGATCAGGCCAATAACGCTATTGCCGACCGCCACGTAGTCGGTGCGCTTGTTGCCGCCGGCCATGTCCAGAACGTAGGTCTTGCGCCCGACCCGTACACCACTGTGGGCGATGCCGAGCACGAAGAACGCCAGCGGGAACAGCCAGGCGTGCAGGCTGGCCGGCAGAGCAGCCCAGAGATGAATGGCGATCACCAGCGGACCAAGCAGGCTGGCCAGAAAAGCGGCATAGATCATTACCTGGCGGCTGGAACGGTCGGACAGGCTGCCCCAGACATAGGCGCTCAGGCTGCTGGCCAGTCCATTGGCGACCAGAAAGGCGCCCAGCATGCTCAGCCCGGTGCTCAGTTGCTGGCCGAGCAGCACGTAGTAGGGGGCCGATAGCGCCGAGCACAGCAGCAGCGCCCGGGTGATCACGAAACGCCGGAACGGCTGATCATGGCGTAGCAGGCTCAGGCTGCTCCAGGCCTTCTCGATGGCATTGCCGCCGCCGTCGGTGGCGCCGGGCGCTTCTTCGATACGCTGATAAATCAGGGCCGCCAACAGCCAGAGCATTGCGGCGGCGATCAATAGTGTGGCGTAGAACAGCATGTCGTCATCGGCCGGGGGCCAGATCAGGCAGTACAGGCCAAACCCCAGTGCCAGCCAGCCGGACAGGCTGGTGGCCAGGCCGTTCATTCGCCCGCGCCGGGTTTTCGGTACGGTCTTGCCGATCACATCCTTGCTGGCTACCGAGCACAGTCCGCGGGCCAGGCTGAAGACAATCAGGCAGGCGATAATCAGCGCCCCGGCCAGGGTGCCCTCGGTCAGCCAGGCGGCCAGCCCCATGGCAACCAGCGCCGCAGCCTGGAGCAGGCTGCCCAGCACCCAAATACCCTTGCGCCGGGCATAGCGGCGGATGCGGGCGGCAATGAACAGTTGCGGCAGCATTGAACCGGACTCGCGGATTGGCACCAGCCAGGCGATCAACGCCACCGGCGCGCCGACCACACCCAGGAGCCAGGCCAGGGTGGTCTTGGGATTAGTCAGTGTATCGCCGAGGCTGGTCAGGGTGGTGGCGAACACCTGGCGGAAAAAATTCTGCGGCACATCGCTGCAGGCGCTGTCGGGGATGTCCTTGCAGACCCGGGCGTCTTCCTGCTCAATCAGCCGGTTGTAGAGACTTTCCAGTTTGGGGTCGAGATTCATGTGGGGCGGGGTGGCCGTGCCAGATAAAACCTCGAATTCTGCCGTAGCGCGGTTGCTTTGGCCACCTTTGTGGTCCAACAGTTGTCGCTGACCGGCATAGCAGGTAAAAATGCGTCTTTGTTGTCATTCACTGCATCACGATCAAGGACAGGCCGATCAATGCGACTCAAGTGCATCAAGCTGGCAGGCTTCAAATCCTTTGTCGATCCCACCACGGTCTACTTCCCGACCAACATGGGCGCAGTGGTTGGCCCCAATGGCTGCGGCAAATCCAACATTATCGATGCGGTGCGCTGGGTTATGGGCGAAAGTTCGGCCAAGAACCTGCGCGGCGAGTCGATGACCGATGTCATCTTCAATGGCTCCAACAGCCGCAAGCCGGTAGGCCAGGCCTCAATCGAGCTGGTATTCGATAATAGTGACGGCACGCTTCAGGGCGAGTACGCGGGATATAACGAAATCTCCATTCGTCGCAAGGTTACCCGCGAAGCCCAGAACCAATATTTCCTCAACGGCACCAAGTGCCGGCGCCGCGATATCACCGACATCTTCCTCGGCACCGGCCTGGGGCCGCGCAGCTACTCGATCATCGAGCAGGGCATGATCTCCAAACTGATCGAGGCCAAGCCCGATGAGCTGCGATTGTTTATTGAGGAAGCTGCCGGCATCTCCAAATACAAGGAGCGCCGGCGCGAAACCGAAAACCGTATCCGTCGTACCCATGAGAACCTGGCGCGCCTGACAGACCTGCGCGACGAGCTTGAGCGGCAACTGGCGCACCTGCATCGTCAGGCTCAGGCGGCAGAGAAGTACAAGGAATTCAAAGCCGAGGAGCGCCAGCTCAAGGCTCAGTTGCAGGCGCTGCGCTGGCAGACGCTGGACGCCCAGGCAGGCGAGCGTGAGCACCGGGTGCGGGATCTGGAGATTGCTCTGGAAGCCCTGATTGCCGAACAGCGCAATGCCGACAGCGAAATCGAAAAGCAGCGTGACCAGCACAGTGATCTGACCGAACGCTTCAATCAGGTACAGGCCCGTTATTACAGCGTTGGCGCCGATATCAGCCGGATCGAGCAGGCCCTGCAGTTCAATCGCGACCGCCAGCGCCAGTTGCACGAAGATATCGAGCAGGCCGAACAGGCCTGGCAGGAAGCGCAAAGTCACCTGACCCAGGACCAGGCGCTGCTCGCCGATCTGCACAACGAACTGGCGCAGATTGAGCCAGAGCTGGAAATGGCTGGCGCTGCCGACGAAGACACCACCAGCGCACTGCTGGCCGCCGAAGAGGCGATGCAGGCCTGGCAGACGGCCTGGGACCAGTTCAACCAGTCAGCCGCCACTCCGCGTCAGCAGGCCGAGGTCGAGCAGTCGCGCATTCGCCATCTGGAACAGGCTATCGAACGCCTTGGCGAACGCATCCAGCGGCTCGAAGATGAGCGCACGACGCTGACCTCCGGACCGCTGGATGACGAACTGGCGGAACTGGCCGAACAACTGGCCGAACTGGATCTGCGCAGCGAAACCGAACAGCAGCAACTGGACGACCTGGGCGAGCGCCTGCGCCAGGAGCGCGACACCCTCAACGCGCTGAGCCAGGAACAGGATATCCGGCGCGGTGAGATTCAGCGCGGCAACGGCCGTCTGGCATCGCTGGAAGCCTTGCAGCAGGCAGCCCTGGACCATGGCCAGGGTGTGCGCCAATGGCTCGAGCAGCAGGGTCTGGGCCAGCTCAGTCAGCTGGCAGAACGGCTGCAGGTCGAGCCGGGTTGGGAACGCGCGGTTGAAACTGTGCTGGCCGATGACCTGCAGGCCGTCAGTCTGGATGATCTTGGCGCTTTAGCTGACAGCCTGGAGGGCTTCGATCAGGGCCATCTGCGCCTGATCGAACACCGCGCCCTGACTCAGACTGGCAGCCCGCTTGAGGCCGCTTTGCTGAGCAAGGTAACCAGTACACTGGACCTGAGTCCCTGGTTGGCTCAGGTCGGCACGGTGGCCAGTCTCGATAAAGCCTTGGCCCGGCGTGGCAATTTGCAGGCCAATCAGTCGCTGATCACTGCCGACGGGCATTGGGTCGGACCCAACTGGCTCCGCCTGCGGCGCGGCGATGCCGGTGAGACCGGCGTTCTGGCCCGCCAGCAGGAAATCGAACAACTGCAGCTTGAGCTGGAAACCCAGGAAGCCCGTTTGCAGGAGGCTGATGAACGGCTGAGCGGCCTGCGGGAACTGATTCGCAGCCTGGAGCAGCAGCGCGACAGTCTTCAGCAGGGGCTGGCCCGACTGGGCCGCGAGCAGGGCGAACTCAAGGCCCAGTGGTCGGCCCGCCAGGTGCGTCTGGAGCAGATCAATGCCCGGCGTCAGCGCATTAATGATGACCTGGAAGACATCAAGGCCCAGCGCGCCGAAGAGCTTGAGCAGGTCGGCGAGGCACGTCTGAGCCTGCAGGAAGCGCTGGACCGAATGGCTGAAGATTCCAGCCAGCGTGAGAGCCTGCTGGCCCAGCGCGATCAGGTACGTGAGAACCTGGATCATGCCCGCCAGCACGCCCGCCAGCACAAGGACCGGGCCCATCAGTTGGCCCTGCGGGTTCAGTCGCTGCGGGCTCAGCAGGACTCTACCCAGCAGGGTCTCGATCGTCTCAACGCCCAGATCGAGCGTCTGGCCGAGCGGCGTGAACAATTGCGCATGACCCTGGAAGAAAGCCAGGCCCCGGAAGACGATCAGCGCATCGAACTGGAATCACTGCTGGAGCAGCGCATCAGTGTCGAACAGGAACTGGCCCAGGCCCGCGAAGCGCTGGAGCTGGTCGACCAGCAGATGCGTGAGCAGGACCGCCGCCGCAGTCAGGCCGAACAGCAAGCCCAGGTACTGCGCACCCAGCTCGATGAGCAACGGCTGATTGCCCGCGATCTGCAGACCCGCCGTCAGGGCCTGCAGGAGCAACTGCTGGAAGCCGGCTATGATCTGCAAGGAGTTATCGCCAGCCTGCCAGAAGGCGCCGCCGAGGCCGACTGGGAGCAACAACTGGCCCAGCTTGACGCCCGCATCCAGCGTCTTGGCGCGATCAACCTGGCGGCGATCGACGAATATCAGCAGCAATCCGAGCGCAAGCGCTACCTGGATGCCCAGAATGCCGACCTTGAAGAAGCGCTCAATACCTTGGAGCAGGTGATCCGCAAGATCGACCGGGAAACCCGCAGCCGCTTCAAGGAGACTTTCGACAAGATCAATCATGGTTTGCAGTCGCTATTCCCCAAGGTCTTTGGTGGCGGTCATGCCTACCTGGAGCTGACCGGCGACGACCTGCTCGATACCGGGGTGGCGATCATGGCCCGCCCGCCGGGCAAGAAGAACAGCACCATCCACCTGCTGTCGGGTGGCGAAAAGGCCTTGACTGCCATCGCTCTGGTATTTTCGATCTTCCAGCTCAACCCGGCGCCGTTCTGTATGCTCGACGAAGTCGATGCGCCACTCGACGACGCCAACGTCGGACGTTACGCGCGGATGGTCAAGGAGATGTCAGACCGGGTGCAATTCATTTACATTACCCATAACAAGATTGCGATGGAGATGGCCGACCAGTTGCTGGGTGTAACCATGCATGAACCTGGCTGCTCCAGGCTGGTCACAGTGAATGTGGAAGAGGCCGCCGCGTTGGCGGCAGTTTGAAGTTACGCGCGGGCATGATAGTGTCCGCCCATAGACACCGGTGAGGCGTCATAACGCCATTACTGGTACTGGATGAATACAACAGGAACAGGTTATTCATGGATTTTGGTTTGCGTGAGTGGCTCATCATCATCGGCCTTTTGGTGATCGCCGGCATTCTGTTCGATGGCTGGCGACGCATGGGGGGTCGATCTCGTATCCGCTTCAAATTGGAACGCAACCTCAAGGACTTGCCGGAGGACGACGGCAACGATGAACTGCTCGGCCCGCCGCGGGTCGTGGGGCAGCGTGAGCGGGAGCGGGCCGAACCCTCGTTTGGTGATGATCCCGCGCTGCGCGAGGATCAGTTGGGCGAGCATGGCGAATGGCGCGAGCCTCAGCAGGTCGGGCTCGACCTGGAAGAACCGGCGCCTATGTTGCTTGATCCGGTTACTGATGAATCGCCGGCAGCGGCCAGAGCACAGTCAGCCAAACCGGCCGCGCAGTCTGCACCTGTACAAAAGGCTCAGCCCAGCCCGCCCAAGGACCAGCCACCGGTAGAAGAGGTGCTGGTAATCAACGTGGTCTCGCGCGCTGAAGAGGGCTTTGCCGGCTCGGCGCTGATGCAGAGCATCATGGAAAGCGGCCTGCGTTTTGGCGAAATGGACATTTTTCACCGCCACGAAAGCATGAGCGGCAATGGCGATGTACTGTTTTCCATGGCCAACGCCCTCAAGCCGGGAACCTTTGACCTGGACGAACTGGACAACAGCCATGTGCGCGCGGTGAGCTTCTTCATGGGCCTGCCGGGCCCACGCCACCCCAAACAGGCACTGGACCTGATGATCGCCGCCGCGCGCAAGCTGTCCCATGAGCTGGGTGGTGATCTGAAGGACGAGCAGCGCAGCGTGCTCACAGCTCAGACCATAGAGCATTACCGCCTGCGCATTGCCGAGTTTGAGCGTAAGCATTACGGCATGCGCCGCTAGGGAGCCTCAGCCTCTTCGGCCTGCACTGCATCGCGCCTGCGAGGCGCTCCTACCATCCACGCCCCGGTAGGAGCGGCCTGCGGCCGCGAATCAGCCCCATACCAGCGCCACAAAACCAGCCCGCACTTGCTACAATCACGCCTTCGATTCACGGCTGACTGACACCCATGACCCAGACCCCCGATCCGGCCCAGCGCGTCCTTGAACTACGCGAACAGCTCGACGCCCACAACTATCGCTACTACGTGCTCGATGAACCGAGCATCCCGGACGCCGAATACGATCGCCTGTTCAACGAACTCAAGGCGCTGGAGGCGGACAACCCGCAACTGGTCACCCCGGACTCGCCGACTCAGCGGGTCGGTGGTGCCGCGTTGTCCGAGTTTGGCGAGGTGCGCCATGAAGTGCCCATGCTCAGTCTTGGCAACGCCTTCGAGGAAGACGATCTGCGCGCCTTCGACCGCCGCGTGCGTGAAGGCCTGGACCTGCCGGACGGCGATTTGTTCGGCGGTGGTGCCGAAGTTGATTACTGCTGCGAACCCAAGCTCGACGGTCTGGCCGTCAGCCTGCTGTATGAAAACGGTCATCTGGTGCGCGGCGCCACTCGCGGCGACGGCAGCACCGGCGAAGACATCAGCGTCAATGTCCGTACCATCCGCAATGTCCCGCTGAAACTGCGGGGCGAGGGCTGGCCTGCGGTGCTGGAAGTCCGTGGCGAAGTATTCATGAGCAAGGCCGGCTTCGAGGCGCTGAATGAGCGTCAGCGCGAAGCTGGAGCCAAGACCTTTGCCAACCCGCGCAACGCCGCTGCCGGCTCGCTGCGCCAGCTCGATCCCAACATCACCGCCAACCGGCCGCTGGAGTTCTGCTGCTACGGCATCGGCAAGGTCGAGGGCGAGCTGGCCGACACCCAGATCGGTATTCTTGAGCAGTTGCGTAGCTGGGGTCTGGCGATCAGCCGTGAGCTGAAGCTGGCGCACGGGGTAGAGCAATGCCTGGCCTATTACCGCGATATCGGCGAGCGCCGTGCCGGGTTGGGGTACGAGATCGACGGGGTGGTGTTCAAGGTCAACCAGTTGGCTTATCAGCGCGAGCTGGGCTTTCGCGCCCGTGAGCCACGCTGGGCCATCGCCCACAAGTTTCCGGCGATGGAAGAGGTTACCGAACTGCTGGATGTCGAATTCCAGGTGGGCCGCACCGGCGCGGTCACCCCGGTAGCGCGTCTGAAACCGGTCCAGGTGGCTGGCGTTACCGTATCCAACGCCACCCTGCATAATATGGACGAAGTAGCGCGCCTGGGCCTGATGATCGGCGACAGCGTGATCATCCGCCGTGCCGGCGACGTGATCCCGCAGGTCATGCAGGTGGTTGCCGAACGCCGCCCGGCCGATGCCCGGTCAGTAGTAATCCCCGAGCACTGCCCAGTGTGTGGCTCGGCGGTTGAGCGTACTCAGTTGGTCAAGCGTGGCAAGGCTGGCCAGACCACCAGCGAAGGCTCGGTGTACCGCTGCGTCGGTCGCCTGACCTGCCAGGCCCAGCTCAAGCAATCGATCATCCACTTCGTCTCCCGGCGGGCCATGGACATCGACGGCCTGGGCGAAAAGATCGTTGAACAACTGGTGGATACCGGGCTGGTCAGCTCGCCGGCTGATCTGTACCTGCTGACCTATGAACAGGTCATCGCCCTGGAGGGCTTTGCCGAGCTGTCGAGCAAGAACCTGCTGAGTTCAATCCAGGCCAGCAAGCAACCGACCCTGGCACGCTTTATCTTCGCCCTCGGTATTCCCGATGTGGGTGAGGAAACCGCCAAGTTGCTGGCGCGTGCGCTCGGCTCGCTCGAGCGTATCAGCCAGGCGCTCCCCGAGGTGCTGGTGTACCTGCCGGATGTGGGGCTGGAAGTGGCCCACGAGATTCACAGCTTCTTTGCCGATGAGCACAACCGCACGGTGATTCGCCAACTGCTCGAACGTGGAGTCAGCTTGCAGGAAGAGGGCGCTATCGCCGCCGAATACGCCGCCAGCGTCAGCCTGGCCGAGTTTATCGAACGGCTCAACATTCCGGGTGTTGCCAAGACCGGCGCTGAGCGTTTGGCCAGCCGCTTTGGCAGTCTGGCAAAGCTGATGGACGCCGAATGGCTGGAACTCAAGCAGGTCGAACGCTTGACCGAAAAGGCCCAAAGCAGCCTGCGTGAGTGGTTCCGCAATGACGCCAAGCGCCAGCATGCCCTGGCCATCGAAGCGCAGCTACGCGAATTCGGCATGCACTGGGACAGCCCCAAGGCCGAGGCGGGTGAAGGGCAGCCGCTGGCCAGCCAGACCTGGGTGTTGACCGGCACCCTGGAAACCTTCTCCCGTGATGTGGCCAAGGAGCATCTGGAAAGCCTGGGCGCCAAGGTCGCTGGCAGCGTTTCGGCCAAGACCCATTGCGTGGTTGCTGGTCCGGGCGCAGGCGGCAAGCTGGCCAAGGCCGAACAGTTGGGGGTAACTGTGTGGAGCGAGCAACAGTTGCTCGATCTGTTGGCCAGCCACGGTATCAACGCGTGAACGCTCATGTGATCCTGGCCCCGATGGAGGGGCTGGTGGATGCACCGATGCGCGATGTGCTGACCCGCATCGGCGGTATCGACTGGTGCGTCAGCGAGTTTATCCGGGTGACCGGCGGGCCGCTGCATCGCCCGGCCGTGCAACGCCTGGTGCCGGAAATGGACCATGGCTGGCAGACCCCAAGCGGCACCCCGGTACGCGCCCAGTTGCTGGGCTCCGACCTGCGCTGGATGGCCTACAACGCCACGTTTCTGGCTGAACTTGGCGCGCCGGTGGTGGATCTGAACTTCGGCTGCCCGGCCAAGACCGTCAATCGCCACCGCGGCGGCGCCGTCCTGTTGCAGGAGCCGCAAGTGCTGTTCGAGCTGACCCGCGCCGTGCGCGAGGCGGTGCCCGCCAGTGTGCCGGTTACCGCCAAGATGCGTCTGGGCTACAGCGATACCAGCCTGACCCTGGATTGTGCCAAGGCACTGGCCGATGCCGGTGCCGCGGAAATCGTCGTGCACGGGCGGACCAAGACCGAAGGTTACAAGCCGCTGGTGCACTGGGACTGGATCGCCCGCGTGCGTGAGGCTGTCAGCATACCGGTGATTGCCAATGGCGAGGTCTGGACGCTGGAGGACTATCAACGCATTCGCCAGGACAGCGGCTGCGCGCACGTCATGCTCGGGCGCGGGCTGGTGTCACGCCCTGACCTGGCCCTGCAGATTCGTCAATGGCAGGTTGGTGAACCAGCCCAGCCGCTGGACTGGGCAAGCCTGCAGCCCTGGCTGCTCGAGTTTTACCGCCAGGTCCGCGAGCGGGTGGTTGACCGTCACGCCCCCGGGCGCTTCAAGCAGTGGCTGGGCATGCTCACTCGCGGCTACCCCGAAGCCCAGGCCCTGTTCGATCAACTGCGACGGGAAACCAGTGCCGATGCGGTAGGCTTAGCCTTACAGCCAGAGGCTGTGCGATTGGCGGGCTGATCGGGAAAAAGGCGGCATATCGGTCGAGTTTTAGCACTATCGCGGCAAATTTCCGGCCCGGGCGTTCACAGCCCGGGCCGGCAGCGTAGACTGGCAGACACAACAAACTTCCGGCAAGTGGAGCGGAATCGTGCCAGTTCAAGCTATGCAAGCCATTGACTCACCACATGTTTTCTATCGCCGTGTGATCTTCGAGGTCAGCACCAGCGAATGCCGTGTGGCGATGGAAGACGAGCATCACTTCTTCGTCCTCAACATCGGTCATGACGGTCAGCGCATCACCTCGGTCAGCAGTGACGCGCGGCGCACGCCCTGGTCAATCTGCCCGCAGGCCGAACGCAAGTTGCAGGAGTTTGTTGGTCAACCGCTGCGTCAGCGGATTGCGGTCAATCTGGCGGATATCGACGGCAAACAGCAATGCACCCACCAATATGATCTGCTGATGGTGGCGCTGTCTCAGGCGCTCAGACCGGGGCGGCGCGAGTATGTCGCCAAGGTGGTGGGCGCCATGCACGAACACCGGCATGCCGAGCTGTTCCTTGATGGCGAAAAACTGCTCGACTGGCGCCTGCGCGGCACCAGGATCGAGAGTCAGGACGCCTTCGATCAGCGAGACCTGCGCACCCTCATGTCCTGGGCTGAAGCCAGCCTTGACGATCAGACCCTGGAAGCCCTATACGTGCAGCGCCGCGCCGTGATGGTGGCCGCCAGCAAGGGCTTCAATCTGGATATGATTGCCAACGCCGGCGTGGCCATGAAAGCCCGGGCCGGTGCCTGCTTCGTATTCCAGCCAGAACGCGCCGACAGCGCCCTGCGCATCATCGGCAGTACCCGCGGTGACGTAAACCATGCCGATGATCTTCTCACCGAGTGGGGCAAAGCCCGGTAGGAGCGCTCTGCGAGCGCGATACAGACTCTCAGGATTACTGTGTCACCGGCCGCCCCGGCACCATCCGCACAATGGCATTGAGCAGCATCCCATACAACGGCACGAACAACGCCATACTGATCGCCAGCTTGATCACATAATCAACCGTGGCAATCTCCACCCAGTTGGCTGCCATGAACGGATCACTGCTCTGCCAGAAAGCCACCGAGAAGAACAAATAGGTATCCAGCAGATTGCCCAGCACGGTCGAAGCCGCCGGCGCCACCCACCACTGGCGCAACCCGCGCAGGCGATCGAACACCTGCACATCAAGCAACTGCCCCAGCGCATAGGCCAGGAAACTGGCCAGCGCGATGCGGAACACGAAACCATTGAACTCGCCCAGCGCCACCAGCCCGCCAAAGCGTCCGTCATGGAACAGCACCGACACCACATAGGATGCTACCAGCGCCGGCAGCATGACCCGGGCAATCACCCGTCGGGCAACACTCTTGCCCATCAGCCGGACACTCAGGTCGGTCGCCAGAAAGATAAACGGGAAGCTGAACGCGCCCCAGGTGGTATGCCAGCCGAACAGCGTGATCGGCAATTGCACCAGATAGTTGCTGGCAATGATGATAAGAATGTGAAAAGCAACAAGACCGGCCACAACCTGTCGGTTGACCGATACGGGAATCAACGGCATGTGATGTCCTTTTTGAATCAAATGGGGTGAGGGAACCCATTGCCACAGCCACCATGGCTGCGTGCGGCGTGCATTCTAGCGGTTTGTAGTAGGGAAGGGTAGGTTTGGCGGAGCTGCGCTGCTCCTAAGCCAAGCCATCATGCATTGCGGATCTCGATAAACCACTTGGGCTGCATGGCCTCAAAATCCTGGCGAACATTGGAAGGCAGGTAACTGGCCGAATCCAGCACCAAGGACTGGCCATCGATGCGCTTGAACACAACCCAATGCCAGAAGTTCTTGCCGTCTTCCTGATGATGCTTGATAGACAGCAACGCCAGATCCGGCAATGCCTCCCAGCTATCAAACGGAATTTCATCCCTGGAGGTCTCAACCCCGGCGCTGGACAGCAGACGACGAACATACTGGGTATCTGACCACAGCGAGGTATCCGAGGCATGAATACCCATGGCGCTGGCAATGGCTTTCATCTCTGCATAGGTTTTGCCAAGGATATTGGCCACCGATGCAATCCCGCACCCTGTGACTTCTTCCTGTACTACCGGTTTATGCACGGATTGGCTCCTTAAACTGCCCTGTAATCCACATGCTGCAATACATTAACAAGCTTCCCAAAAGGATCGCGAACATAGAACCGGCGGACACCCCATGGCTCGCTTGCTGGCCCATATTCAATCTTGATGTTCGCGTTCTTCACGCGCTCCAATGCTGTTTCCAGGCAATCAACCTCTATGGAAAGGTCGGGAACCGGCGTGCCAGAACCACCCTGCGAAGCCACGCTTAGCTGCGTAGTCATCTTTTCGCCAGAGCTGTAGGTTCTTATCCAGCCATGATCCATCACCACGTCAAGCCCAAAAATAGCGGAATAGAAGCTCTCGGCTTCTGAGGGGGTAGCAGTGGCAATGTTGTAGACGATCCGTTTGACCTTCATCTGTTCCTCCCTGAGTCGGATGCTTTGGGCTCGATTGCCTTACTGTATACGGAAACGCCCAAGGTTATTAGCCTTGGGCGTTTCTTCTAGCAAACCGGGTTACGACAAACCGAGCTTTAGAGCGTCATATGCAGAATTGGAAATGGTTTACCCATATCATCGAGTGGTGAGCGAGAAACAACTGTAAACCCCATATGCTTGTAAAAGCCTACGGCTAATGGATTTTGCTCGTTCACGTCAACTTTGGTAGCGCCTAACTGTTCGATTGCATAGCGCAATAGAAATTTACCAATACCCTTTCCTCTGGCAGCATTTGAGATGAATAGCATTTCTACCTTGGAGTCGTGGACGCCGACAAATCCCAAGATTGAATCACCGTCATCTTTAATACACCTCAGCGTGACCGCAGGAAAAGCCTGTTCAATGATAATTGGTTTAAAGAACTCAATATCTTCTTCTGTAATGAAGTCATGAGTTGCTCGGACTGAATTTTCCCAAACATTAAGCATTTCTGCATAATTTTCAGGAAGCACATTTTCTACAATCATTATGTTTCTCAAAAAATTGACTGAATTTCATGTGCAGCCGCGGACTTGAATTCTAACCATGCGTTGTGCTGGTGTAAACCAATAGAGACCTTGTTTGGCCCTTTTTATAGCTGACTCCACCGATGACAACACCCAGAAACCAGGACTTCCAGCCTTCAGCCCAGTTTGCACCACCCCAACTGATGATCCATGTCCAGAGTAGGCTGTTTAATCCGTAGATAAGCATCCATTCAAAATGAGTCACGTTTATTGCTCGGTGTGCTGGGTCTGTACACTATCAGGGGAAGTCCAGTGGAAAGTTTCCGGATAGCTGCACACTGGCCACCAGTCGGTAATCAGGCCCTGGTCGTAAACGGCCAGTTGGCCGAACTGCAGAAATACGGCTTCGCTCTGGCAGGGGCGGAAGAACAGATACTCATCCTGCTGGAGGGTCGAGTCGGCCGGCAGTTGATAGAATTCCTGATTGCTGGAACGGCCCAGCAACGGATGAATGCAGGCTTCGCTCGGGTAGCAGGGGTTGGCCAGCCAGTTACCGCCGTACAAAAAGCAACCTTCGCGCGGTAATTTACCCAAGGTACGCAATAGCCGCGACAGCAGCGGTGCTTCCGGTATTTCCGGATTGTGCACGCGCTTGAGTACCGGTGCGGCGATATACGCCGCCGGCAGGTGGTGTTCCAGAGTGCTGACATCAAAGTCGGAGGGCTTTACCAGAGCCGAGGCGGCGGCTATTTCATTCACAATGCCCACACTGTCACCTTCGTACAGCGGGTAGGTCGAACTGCCACCGGTGTTCAGACACAGTCCCTGCAGCACTTGCTCACCCAGCACCTGGCGCACTAAGTCGACAAAGGCCGCGTAACGTTTGCGCACCGCGTTCAAGGCACCGCCCATGCCGCCGAGCAGGGCGGGAATTTTGCTGATGTGCGCTTCGTAGCCCATGAGGCCGGACAGGCTCAGCCAAGGCGAGGCCGCCAGCTTTTCCAGTGCTTGGGTAAAGTCCATATCGGGGCGGAAGCCGCCACGGTGCAGGCCGACATCAATTTCCAGGCTGATGCGCATGCGGATATTCAGTTCCTGCGCCAGTTGCTCGTATTGCTCCAGCCGTTGCGGGCTGTCGATCAGCCACTGCAACTGCAGTTCCGGGGCAAAACCCATGCTCGTCTGTTGGCCATGCCAGTGATAGAAGTACCGGGCGGCGCATATCGGCATAGGTTTACCCAGCAGAATATCAGCAGTTGGAATGTGTTCGATCAGGCGCATCAGGAACGGCAGGTGAAAACTCATCAGCCGCGTGGTGCCGGTACGGCGCATGATGTATTGCAACATCGGGATCGACGGCAGGGATTTAGCGACAATGCGATAATCAAAGCCGCGGTTCAGGACGTCGATCAGGTGGTCGGTGTTGCGATCCAGGTGTTCTTTGTCGATCACCAGGGTCGGCGTACACACGCCTGCTTGCTGCAGTGCATGGGCCAGGTTCTGAAAATACAGATCGGTCATGGTGTGTCCGCAATGAGCAGGGTGGCGAGCTTTATGGTTATTTTTCAATGGCAAGGACCGTGTTAGCCCGCGCCGCGGGGGAAGTCCAGTTTCAGTACCAGACCAACCCTTTATAGGGTGATTTCTCCAGCTCAGCTAAGCGGGTTGCCAAGGTTCCACAATGAAGCTCTATGCGGTGCCCGTTCGGATCTAGCAGGTACACGGAATTGCCCTCGCTGGTATTCTGCTTCCACTCCTCAACCCCGGCCTTTTTTAACCTGGCACGCAGCTCAGTAAGCTCGCTTTCGCCAATACTGAATGCCACATGCGTATAGTCGTTGGCGGGTTTAGGCATCCCGCCACTCAAACATATCCAGATATCGCCCGCTGTTAAGTAAGCGCCAGCATCCCAGGCCACATGCAGCTTCATGCCCAGCAAGTCACGGTAAAATTCGATTGAAGAGCTCAAATCTCTGACGGAAAAGGTGATGTGATTGATGCCGGTGATCATGCGGCTGATCCTAAAACGCCGTGCCTGCGTTCGTTAGTCTTGGGCTGCGAATGCTTCATGGTACGACACTTCCGCTTCCGGAAATTTGTCAGTAAACGACAATGCCTGAAAATACTCAGCCGGAACACCGGGATAAGTCAGGCCATCGACGGCCTTGAATCCGAAGCGACCATAATAAGCGGGATCACCAAGCACTACACACCCAGCCGCACCCATCGCTTCAAGTGAGGCAAGGGAGCTTTTCATTAACCTGGAACCAATGCCGCGCCCTTGATGCTCGGGGAGAACAGATATTGGCCCAAGCCCGAACCAGCCTGCCGCACCGTTGGAAAGCGTAACTGGCGAAATAGCGACATGGCCGACTAAATCTCCGTCAGCCCTGGCAACCTTAGAGATCGTTAGCGCCCCAGCGCGGCGAAGAGCATCAACAATATATTGTTCGGTATGGCCAGTATGCGGGGCATTTAAAAACGCTCGCTCGGTAATCTGATGTATTTTCTCTGCATCACCAGAGTTTTCATTGCTAATTTGAATATCCAATCTTGACCTCTTGGGATGGTTGACGTCAATGTTCAGCGTCCGGTTGGTCGACGGGTTATACGCGCTGCCCCGTATCCGATACATGAACTCACGTGCTCGGCGCCTGTTTGCCGAAAATTAATCGATATCCCTTAAATGGTTGCCCGGACAACGTTGGCCTGACGGGCTCTGCCCGCCCTTCCTGCATATAATTCAGAACTTGTGTTGATGCTTGGTCCGCGTGCTTAATTAAGGTATTTACCCCGTATTCGCCGCCGACATCAGAGCTCGCATAGAGCAGTGTAAAGTTCTGAGGCAATGCTAAGCTCCCGACAATGGTTCTCTTGCGTGCGTTGATTTCCGGAATTTCACCCAGATAAGCATCGACAACGATGCCGATCCTTCCTTTTGCAGGTAGATGGCCGTGAGAAGCGAGCTCTTTAATTGCCATGACCCAGCCTATTTTCTCCCGCGGCTCTGCTAAACCGGAGAACTCTAAGCAGAAAGGGGTCCGATAGGATAAGGCTCGCGAGCCGCAGTCAGGGTCACTTACCCAAACAGCTAATACGATGCCCGTTACCGAGATCTCTAATCCGTTAATAACCTTGGTGTTCGTATCAATGGCAACTAATAGATCGAAGCCTTCCAAGGCATCATTGGAGCTGAGTTTCAGCGCTCTACTTTGAAGCGGAACTCGATTTAATACCTTGGGACCCTTGGAGCGTTCGTAGCTTACTTGGTGATAAGTGTTCTCGACAGGCTGCGCGAAAGAAATAGCATCTGTGGCGGGGTCATAAGTTAGCGTGATTTCGGTTGCTTTTTCAGAAAACGCCGCATACGTCCACTCGAACCTTGGCTGTTTTTTTGCATCCCGCTTCTTCTTTCCCATATCTACCAACCTCGCTCCATCGCTGGCCCTGACCATAGAAAGTAGACATTCTTATGCGTACGGTACCCGCTTACGGGTTAGTGTAGGAGTTAGAGAAACCCATAGGGCATTTTTTTCATCAATTTAAGGCGCCGATATGCGTTTTTTTCAGAAATCCCTAGCTCTTAACCTGGTAACCGCATCCGCTAAGCATACATGTGGAGCGAGTAAATTCTTGCTCAATCCCTCGCTCATTAGTTTCAGAATCTTTAGTGATTATGCACGGCACTTTCATTTTTGGACTCTACGCATAAGCCCAGCACACACGCTAGAACGTAGCACGCAGGTGCATAGTGATGGTCGCTGTGCTACCGATGGTTATACATTTCTAAGCTCCTCTAAAACTACGTTAAAGATCTCGTGAATGTCTCGCATCTGCGTAAAGGTAAAACGAATTCGGTGACCAAATAAAGCATCCTGCATTCCTAGAGCGTTCAGTGCCTCTTGCGCCTTGGGCTGCAGCTTGGTTTCAACCAGGCCGCCATAGCTGTGTACAAAGGTATTCCTAATCTCATATGCGGCTTTGAATTTGTCCCATTTACGCACATTCCCGAAGTCGATTCGCTTTGACCTTGCAAGGTACTTTTGAAGTCGGGTTATGCCCTGACCGTTGATGTCCTCTACTGTGAAAGCATGCTTGGACTGCTCCTCTTTCGCTATTTCATACAGTCTACTTTCTACGAGGGCACACATACCGACCAGTATTAATAAGGCGCGATTGCTCAATCCAATCCCAAAATGGGTGCTGTTAGCGAAGCAGGATGGGTCGCGCCGAAACTCTTCCAGCTTAGCCGCTATATCCTCGATCTCACCTTTATAGGCTCTTATTTCATGCCAGTAGGTATCCATACGCTCCAGAGATTAACATGTAAGTATTTGAACGGTGTGCGGGCTGGCGGACGCGGCGGCGTAATCGTGTGATTTCTCTGTTTTGCTCATGCAATCAACCTTCCCTGTATTGAGCTGTGCCGTTGGCGTTGGATGATGTCAGTGTGCCTTGCGAGGGGGCGGTTGCCAAGGGGGGAAGATTGGGGCGAGCGGGGCTCGCCTTTGTTCGAGCAGATGCTCGAACGTTCCCAGGAAACCCGGAACGCTTTGGGGGTGGGGCGTTCCGGGTGGTGGGGGAAGATCATCGTCTGGGAATCGAGCTTGGTTATGTTTCGCTTTCTGGTAATTCAAGCTGTCTCTCACTCCGCCAGACTCGGATGAGCACAACCTCGGTGGCCTGTCTGAGGTAGACAACCCGAAATGGCGAGTGAATCAATTCCCGAACCTGATCCAGATTGAATTCCGGAACAACTCGGCCAGCATCAGGATGGCGTTGAAGCATTTCACAATGCCCGAGGATAGCAGTCACATACTCGTCACCGATATATGGCACGTCCTGCGCTCTGTAATACTCCTGAATAGCCTGCAAGTCCTCAAGAGCGGACTGAGCGATGCGTAATTCCATTTACTTGATGCCCAATGTTTTCTTCGCGTCCTCCAGCGATACGGTGTTGCCCTCGCGTACATCCATAAGCCCACGTGCCACTGCCTTAACGAACCGCAGTTCCTCTGCGGCTCTCTCATAATCCTCAAGGCCCTGAACAACCGCTATGCCGCGGCCACGACTGGTAAGCAGGATGGGGCGATGCGTAGCCTGCGCTCGACCAACTACCTTTCCGGGATTGATCTTCAGGTCTGATAGAGGAATGACATCCTCAGAAAATTTCACTTGCATAGTGATCACCTAACCAACTCTTTGGTGCCATTAGTAGCACCTGTTAACAGGTGCGGTCAAGAAGCATGACGGTGAAGTCGATCGACAGTTTTATGAGCACATATCAGAGGCTTTTTTATGATCAAACGTTCCCAGGAAACCCGGAACGCTTCGGTGTTTGGGCGTTCCGGGTGGTGGGGTGGGGTTGGTTAGTCGGCGATTTGGACTACCAGTTTGCCGAAGTTCTTGCCTTCAAGCAGGCCGATAAAGGCTTGCGGGGCGTTTTCCAGGCCTGTTACGCGGTCTTCTTTTACTTTGACCTTGCCTTCGGCGACCCAGGGTGTCATTTCCTTGAGAAAGTCGGGGTAGTAGGGGCCGTAGTTGTCGAAGATGATGAAGCCTTGCATGCGGATTCGCTGGCTGAGGATCAGGCGCATAAGTTGCGGCATGCGGTCAGGACCAGCAGGTAGTTCGGTGGCGTTGTACTGGGCAATCAGGCCGCAGACAGGGATGCGGGCGTGGGCGTTGAGCAGGGGCATGACGGCGTCGAAGACCTTGCCGCCGACGTTTTCGAAGTAGACGTCGATACCCTTGGGGCAGGCCTTGGCCAGTTGTTCGGCCAGGTCGGCCTGTTTGTGGTCGAGGCAGGCGTCGAAGCCGAGTTCATTGACGGCGTAGGCGCATTTCTCGGCGCCACCGGCAATGCCGACCACATGGCAGCCTTTGAGCTTGGCCACCTGGCCGACGACGGCGCCGACCGGGCCGGTGGCGGCGGCGACTACGACGGTTTCGCCGGATTTGGGCTGGCCGATGTCGAGCAGGCCCATATAGCCGGTGAAGCCGGGCATGCCGAGCACCCCGAGCGCCTGCGAAGGTTCGGCCATGTGTTTGTCGAGCTTGAACACCATGGTGCCGTCGCTGACCGAGTAGTCCTGCCAGCCGGCGGTGTAGGACATGACCAGATCGCCGGGGGCGTAGCCGTCGTGGTTGGATTGCATGACTTCACACACGGCACCGCAGGTCATTACGCCTCCGACCGGCACCGGGTCGGCATAGGATTTGGCGTCGCTCATGCGTCCGCGCATGTAGGGGTCGAGCGACATCCACTTGGCGCGCAGCAGCATCTGTCCGGGGCCGGGTTGCGGGATTGGGGTTTCCACCAGTTGGAAGTTGGCCGGGGTCGGGGCGCCGACCGGGCGTGAGGCGAGCAGAATCTGGCGGTTGATGCTGTTGGACTGGGGCATGCTGAGACTCCTGTAATGAAGATCAAGGCAGGAACTGAGCATGGGTGGCCCCGGGGCGGGGGTCAAGCAGGTTATGTGGCGCTGATGTTGGGTTATCGATCAGGCTGAGATGCTACCCTCATTGTTGAAGGCCCGGCGCCAGGCGGCGAGAAAGTCGCTGGCACGGCCTCCCTGATGGGGGTAGGCTGTCTGCCACAGGCGGGCCAGGCCGCGCAGGTCGGTGTGTTCGTTCAGGCAGATGGCCTGACGCTGGTAGATCAGCCAGGCGATGGCGCTGGCATAGCCCAGGTTGAAGCCAAGCTCGGCGTGGGGATCCTGAAGGAACCCCCGCTGGCTGGCGAGCCCGCGAACCCGGCTGGCCAGATCAGGGTCTTGCGCCAGGTAGTCGTCCCAGAGGCTGAGGTGGTACTCGGGGGTAATGGCGAAGGGGCCTATGGCACCTGCGGGGCGCTTGTCTGCCGGCAGGCTGGCACAGGCCAGCAGCGTGCCTAGCAACAGGCTGTCTGCACCGTGTTCAGTGATTCCGAGCCAGCTTAGCGTTGGGACTATGATGCCTTGGCGCAGGCTGTCGGCGGGCAGGAGCGAGGTGATTTGAGCAGCAAGGGCACTACCGGGCGGCTGATTGCCGGGGGTGGTGTCAGATGGACTCGCAAGTAACGGTCTCATGGCGGCATCCTGGCTCAGTTAGCGTTCTAGTCTAAAGGATAGCTATAAAAACAGCAGGTAATGCACTGTTTTTAAATTGATTACACCTGAGCCTATGTTGCTATATTACTGCATGCAATAACGATAATAACTAAGACCATGGTATAGAGCGGATGCACACTTCTACTACCTCACAAAGTGCTGAGTTGATTGACGAGCCGGCCTTGCTGGCCCAGCGCCGTGGCTACACCCGGCTGCGTTTCAGTGCCGAGCTGGAATCCGGCTTTCTGCGTTACCTGCATGTGAAGATGTGCAGCCGGGTCTGGCTGGTTGGCGGCTCTTGCATTGCTTTCATGCTGCTGTTCGTTTGGGTCGATCTGCTGTTTCTGCCTGAAATGGTTCACCGCCTTACCGTGCCGGTGCGGCTGGCGGTGTTGCTGCTGGTGATGTTCACCCTGTGGTATTCCAATCGACCAGGCCGGGTCGAGCCGGTGCGAGCCTTTGCGGTGTCGACTTTGGGTTATGTTTGTGCCGGACTGATGGTGGTGATGGTGATCATTGTCGGGCGGCTGGCCGATGGGCCGATCCCGGTGACCCACGACGGCCTGTATCTGATCCTGCTGGCCGGATTCTTTCTGCTCGGCTTGCCGATGCGCCATGCGGTGGCTGGCTCGTGGGTCATCGTGCTGAGTTTTGTCGGTGCTGAGTATGCGATTGGGGCGAGCCGGGCGGCGTTGATTGGTCATCTGCTGTTCTTTGGCTCGTTCACCCTGATCGGCAGCCTGGGTGCCTACCTGTATGAGCACATGCTGCGCGGCGCCTATCTCAACGAGCGCCTGCTGGATGCGGCCCGCACCCGGGCTGAGCGCGAGAGCCAGAGCAAAACCCGGTTCCTGGCGACTGCCAGCCATGACTTGCGTCAGCCACTGCATGCCATGAGCCTGTTTGTCGAGCACATGGACGCGCGGGTGCAGGATGTTGAGGCGCGTCGTACCCTGGGGCGGCTGAACGACTCGATCAGTCTGTTGCAGAACATGCTCAGCTCGCTGCTGGATATTTCCCGGTTGAGCGTCGGGATGGTCAACCCGCAGCTACGCAGCATCAATCTGAATCCGTTTTTGCAGCGCTTGCTCGACAGCGTCGAGGCTACCGCACGCCAGCGCGGGGTCAGGCTGAGCCTGAGCTGTCCCCGCTATGCGGCGGTCAATAGTGACCCTCTGCTGCTTGAGCGGCTGATTCGCAATCATCTGAACAATGCGTTGATGCATGCCCAGGCCAGCGAGGTGCGTATTGAGGTCAGCCGCCGCCCGCACAGCCTGCGTCTGGCGGTGGTGGATGACGGCATAGGTTTGAGCGAAGAAGAGCAGGGGCGGATTTTCGATGAGTTTACCCAGTTGCGTAATCCGGCCCGCTCGCTGGACAAGGGCGTGGGGCTGGGGCTGTCGATCTGTCGGCAATTAATGCACCTGCTGGAGTACCCGTCAGGGGTGCAGTCGGCGCCGGGGCAGGGTGCACGTTTCTGGTTCGATGTGCCACAGGCTGAATGGCATGAGGAGCAGGCGGGTGCCGGGCTGATGCTGCCGGCTTTGCGGCTGTCGGGGCGGGTAGTGGTGGTGGAGAATGATGCGATCAACCGCGAGGCGACCGAGCTGCTGCTGCGCCAGTGGGGCTGTGAGGTGCATGGTTTTGAATGCGCCGAGCAGGCGATGCAGGCACTGCCGGGGCTGGAGGTCGATCTGCTGTTGAGTGATTTCCACCTGGAAGGCTCGCTGGACGGTCTGCAGTTTATCCGCCAGCTCAGGGCTCAGCAGTTGTATGCCGGGCCGGCTTTGCTGGTTACCGCTGACACCAGTGAGACTCTGCTCGAGGCCGTGCGTCTGGCTGATGTCGAGATGATCTACAAGCCGGTGTTGCCGGCGCGTTTGCGCCGGCAACTGCAACGGTTGTTACCGGTCAAAAGCTGACCAGCCCCAGGCGGCGGGCGTTGCTTACGCATTCGGTGCGGTTGTGGCAGTCAAGGCTGCCGAATAGCGCTTTGAGGTGGGTTTTGACGGTGTCTTCGGACAGCGACAGGCGCTGACAGATAGCCTTGTTCGGCAAGCCTTCGGCCAGCAAATCAAGAATCTCCAGTTGGCGTGGGGTTACTCCCAGTTCGCGGGCGTTGCTGAGTCGGTCCAGCGGTTGATTTTCGCTGGCAATCACCACCTGTTCACCAAACAGCAGCCGGGTAACGGCATCGAGCAGCATGCGACCGTCGGCGGTTTTGCTGATGAAGCCGGCGGCACCCAGTTGCAGTGCAGCATTCAGGTCGCTGGGGCTGGTACTGGCGCTGAGAATGGCGATGGGGACGACGCCGTCCAGCTCGCGCAGTTTTTGCAGCAGGGCCAGGCCGCTGCTGTCGGGCAGTTGCAGGTCGAGCAGAATCAGGTCGTAGCTGTGCTGGCTGACCTGGCTTTCCGCCTGACTGGCGGTGCGAGCATGGTCGAGAATGACGTCACGGCATAGTTGACCAAGGGTCAGGCTGAGTCCGTCAAGGTAGATCTGGTGGTCGTCGATCAACAACAACCGGGTGTCTGGCGGCAAGGTGGTGGTCGGCATGCCGTGGCTCCTGCTATTGGGTGGCGCTCTGTCGGCGCTACGTGTTGTTATTGTCAGGCCGGTCGATAATAGGAAACCTGAGGGTTAAGGTCCAGAACCGGGTTCTCACTGTTGGCGATACAGATAGGCAATCAGTATCAGGTTGACCAGTAATACCAGCAGCCCGCCGATGACTACCCAGAGCCAGCCGCCCAGGCGCCAGAAGGGCTCCAGATAAAAAATGCCGATGGCCGCGCCCAGGTAGTAACAGACCGAATACAGAGAGGTGGCGCTGGCTTTGGCCGACTCGGCATGCTGGTTGACCCAGGTGTTGGACAGCGAATGGGTGAGGAAGAACCCAAAGGAGTTGGCCAGCAGGCCGAGCACGATCAGGCCAAGCTGATCGGCGAGGGTCAGCAGGCTGCCCAGCAACAGAATCAGTACGCCAATGGCCATGCCCTTGGGAATCTGCCGCATGCCAAAGCGCCCTGACAGCATGGCCGAGAAGGTGCCGCCCAGATAGGTCAGAAACAGCAGCCCCAGGGCGGTGGCGCCCAATGCCCAGGGTGGTGCGCTGAGGCGAAAGGTCAGGTAGGTGTAGAGGTTGATGAACACCAGGAAGTTGAGACCTCCGAGCAGAAAGGCTGGCCACAGCGCTGAGTTGCCGAGGTGCCGGCGGAAGTTGCCAAGCACGTTGCCCAGTGACAGTGGTTGCGGGCAGAAGGCGCGGGGCTGTGGTAGCAGCCAGGCGATCAGTAGCACGGCGCCAAGACTGACTCCGCCAACCAGAATGAAGACCGCCTGTAGCCCCAGGTGATCGGCGATCAGGCCTCCGACCAGACGCCCACCGGCCCCGCCCAGAGTATTGCCGCTGATGTACAGACCGACTGCGCCGACCAGTGCGGTGCGGCTCATGCTGTCGCCAAGGTAAGCCACAGCGGTGGCGGGTAGTACGGCCAGGGCCAGGCCCAGAGCGGCGCGCAGCCAGAGCAGGGTGGTGAAGTTGTCCGCCAGGGCCATGCACAGAGTCAGTAGTGCGGTGGCGCTCAGGCCGGCGATCAGCAGGGCGCGCCGACCAATCGCATCGGACAGCGGTCCGAGAATGAGCAGCGCCAGTCCCAGGGTCAGGCTGGTCAGGGTGAAGGCGTTACCAGCCTGCAATACCGAGACCTGATACTGGCTGGCGATCAGTGGTAGCAGTGGGTGCAGGGCATAGAGGTTGGCGAATACCACCAGTGAGGCGATTACCAGGGCCAGACAGGCACGCCGGTAGGCTGGCGTGCCGTGTTCAATCAGCGCTTCAGCGTTCCCCGAGTTGGTCACGCAGAGATCTCAGTTCGGCGCGCATTTGCCGTACTTCCTCAAGCAGCAGTTCCTGGTTGGCGCCGGACAGGCTGGAGTGGTGCGGTTCGGCCGGCTCAACAGTCTTGCCCTGGCTGGCGGCCTTGCTGGCGGCGACCCGCTCACGCTGGTTCTGGATCGCATCGACGATCACAGCGATGAACAGGTTGAGCATCATGAAGGTGGCGATCAGGATGAACGGTACGAAGTACAACCAGGCCAGCGGATAGGCTTCCATCACCGGACGCACGATACCCATGGACCAGCTCTCCAGAGTCATGACCTGGAACAGGGTATAGAGGCTGGCACCCAGGGTGCCGAACCAGTCCGGGAACTGTTCGCCGAACAGTTGGGTGGCGATCACCGCCGCGACGTAGAACACCAGCCCCATCAGCGCCATGATGCTGCCCATGCCCGGCAGGGCCGACAGCAGCGATTGCACCACGATTTTCATGCTGGGCACGATCGAGATCAGGCGCAACACCCGCAGTACCCGCAGGGCGCGCAGTACTGCCAGCGGGCCGGAAGCTGGAATCAGGGCAATGACGATCACCAGGGTGTCGAACAGACCCCAGGGGTCGCGTAGCAGCCGCCAGCCATGGGCGATGAAGCGCAGACTGATCTCGATGACGAAAATGCCCAGGATCAACTGGTCGAGCCGACTCAGCAGGCCGCCCCAGTGCTGCATGACGCTGGGTGCGGTTTCCAGGCCGAGAATCACCGCATTGACGATGATCAGGGCCATGATCAGAAATTGACTGCGGGGGCTTTCAATCCACTCCGCCAGGCGCTGGCGCCAGGGTTGGGTCGCGTTTAGGGTCGTACTCATGGTATCCGGTCAGGCTAACAGGTTGGCGAGCCCGCCCCGGACGAGGCGGGCAGAAGGTTTACTCGTTTTCTTCGAAGGCGCACAGGGTGAAGGTCGGGATGTCTGCGTCCTGCATGCGCCGCGAGCCACCCAGGTCGGGCAGATCAATGATGGCGGCGGCTTCGTAGACTTCCGCACCGAGTTGTTTGATCAGACGGGCGGCAGCCAGGAAGGTTCCGCCGGTGGCGATCAGATCATCCAGCAGCAGTACCTGTTCGCCACCGTGCAGGGCGTCACGCTGTACCTCAATATGACATTCGCCATACTCGGAGGTATAGCTCTCGCTGAGGGTGTCGGCCGGTAGTTTGCCGGCCTTGCGGAACAGTACCAGCGGCTTGTTCAGCTCATAGGCCAGGACTGCTCCGAGCAGAAAACCGCGCGCATCAATTGCGCCGATATGGGTCACCGGGGACTCGACATAGCGCTGGATCAGGCTGTCGGCAACCATGCGCATGGCCCGTGGTGACTGGTAGAGCGGGGTAATGTCGCGGAACACCACGCCGGGCTTGGGGAAGTCCGGCACCGGGCGGATCAGCGACTTGATGGTGTACTCGTCAAAAATCATGGGGCAATCGATCCTGCAAGGCGGTCAATCGAGCTGGCCACCGGCCAGTGCACAGAGTTGGGTATGGTCCAGAATGTCGATCTGCTTGCCGTCGGCAGCGATCAGACCTTGCTGCTGGAAGCGGGTAAACACCCGGGACACGGTTTCCACTGCGAGCCCCAGGTAGTTACCGATCTCGTTGCGTGACATCGCCAGGCGGAACGATTTGGCCGAATAGCCACGGGCGCGGAAGCGTGCCGACAGGTTGATCAGCAGGGTGGCGATGCGCTCGTCGGCGGTTTTCTTCGACAGCAGCAGCATCATCTGCTGGTCGTCACGAATTTCGCGGCTCATCAGGCGCATGACCTGCTTGCGCAGCAGCGGCATGCTGGCGGTCAGGTCGTCCAGACGGCTGAAGGGGATTTCGCAGATCGAGGTGGTTTCCAGGGCTACGGCTGAAACCGGGTAGCGGTCGCTGTCCATGCCGGACAGGCCGATCAGCTCGCTGGCCAGGTGGAAGCCGGTGATCTGCTCCTCACCGCTGTCGGACAGGCTAAAGGTCTTGATCGCGCCGGAACGCAAGGCATAGATCGAGCTGAAGGCATCACCCTGACGGAACAGCATCTCACCTTTCTTAAGGGGCCGGCCACGTTTGACAATGCTGTCGAGCATGTCTATTTCTTCGCTTTGCAGCGACAGAGGCAGGCACATGGCGGCCAGGCTGCAGTCCTTGCAGTGGGCTTCGGGCAGGGCTCGCAGTTTGAGAGCGTCAGTCATGAGGGGCGTCCAAAAGGGTAGTGATCCTGATATGTGCAAGCCTACAACAAGCGTCACCGCTCTGCCATGGCTTAATGGGTGTATGCCATCAGTGGCTATGACTGCTGCTGTGGCTGGCGCTGTCATGGCTGCCATGACCCATCAACCAGCCGTGGTGTGGGCCGGGCAAAGTCCAGAGGCCAAACAGGATCACCAGTAGCGCGGTGCTGATGCGGACCTGGCGTTGGCGCAGCAGGGCCATCATCCGTTCGGCGGCCAGCCCGGTCACCAGCAGGGTTGGCAGCGTGCCCAGACCGAAGGCCAGCATCAGGCTGGCCGATAATCCGGCACTGCCCTGACTGCTGGCCCAGATCAAAGTGCTGTAGACCAGGCCACATGGCAACCAGCCCCACAGTGCGCCGAGTGCCAGGGCCTGACGGGCGCGGGTGACCGGCAGCAGGCGTCGGGCGCGGGGTTCAAGGTGGCGCCAGAGTCGTCGGCCGAGAGCTTCAACCCGGGTCAGTCCGGTCCACCAGTTGGCCAGATACAGGCCCATGGCGATCAGCATCAGGCCAGCCAGCAGGCGTAACCAGATTCCCAGGCCAAGGCTGTGCAGCAGCCAGCCAAAGCTGCCGGCCAGTGCGCCGGCCAGCGTGTAACTGGAGATGCGGCCAAAATTGTAACCAAGCAATACGCGCCACAGTCGCCAGCCGTGGCGCTGCTCGGCGGGAATCGCCAGGGTCAGGGCGCCCATCAGCCCGCCGCACATGCCGATGCAGTGTCCGCCACCGAGCAGGCCCAGGGCCAATGCGGTCAGCAGTAGCGGTAGCAGCTCAATCATGTCTGCGGTTTCTCGGGGTCGTCCTCAGTATTCGCAGCATCGGGCTCGGCCGGGTTGTGTTCCTGCAGGGCCTTGAGGTGAGCCGGATCTTCGTCGTCGAACAGGATGCTGTGGGCGGGGCCGTCGAGGTCATCGTACTGGCCGCTGTTGACTGCCCAGGAAAATACCCAGATGGCGACGATCACCAATACAACGGCAATGGGGACCAGAACGTAGAGTACGGTCATGCGAGCTTCTCCTGGCCCAGCGGCGCTACTGCCGGGCTGGCCGGGCGGACTTTCAGGCGGGTCAGGCGCAGGGCATTGAGTACTACCAGCAGCGAGCTGGCGGACATCCCCAGAGCAGCCAGGGCCGGGGTGACCCAGCCCAGGGCTGCCAGGGGCAGGATGCCGGCATTGTAGGCACTGGCCCAGAACAGGTTCTGGATCATGATACGCCGGGTCCGGTGGGCGCCGTCCAGTGCCTGCAGCAAGACATTCAGGTGGCTGCTGAGCAAGACCGCATCGGCATTGGTTTTGGCCAGGTCAGAGGCTTCGCCCATGGCTACCGAAATGTTGGCGCTGGCCAGCACCGGTACGTCGTTGACACCATCACCGAGCATCAGCACATTGGCGCCCTGGTTCTGGCGTTGCTGGACCCAGGCCAGCTTGTCGTCCGGGCTGGCGTTGCCGATGGCCTGTTCGATACCGAGAGTCCGGGCCATACGCTGGACTACCTGATCGTGATCGCCGGACAGCAGCACGACGTCCAGCCCGCGTGCCTTGAGCCCGCTGATCAGCTCTGGGGCGTCGTTGCGCAGGCGGTCGTTGAGTACGAACCAGGCCAGCGGCCCTTGCTGGTCGCCCAATAGCAGCCACTGACCGGGTTGGTCGGGGAGTGCCGGAGCAGGCAAACCGCTCAGAGCGGCAACGAATTCGGGCTTGCCGATTCGCAGGGTCAGGCCATCGCAGATGCCTTCAAGCCCTTGTCCGGGATGATTCTCTACGGTTTCAGCCGGTTCCAGGCTGCGACCAAAGGCGCGGGCAATCGGGTGCTCGGAGCGGGTTTCAAGACGGCGGGCCAGTTCCAGTGCACGATCGCCATCGTGGCCGGGGAAGGGCTGGACCCGTTCCAGGGTCATGCGCCCTTCGGTCAGCGTGCCGGTCTTGTCCAGCACTACCGTGTCGATTTTGGTCAGCCCTTCAAGTACGTGGCCGCGAGTAATCAGCAGACCCAGTTTGTGCAGGCTGCCGGTGGCGGTGGTCAGGGCGGTAGGCGTGGCCAGTGACAGGGCGCAGGGGCAGGTGGCAACCAGCATGGCCAGTACGATCCAGAAGGCCGTGTCGGCATTGGCCACCCACCACCAGATGCCGCCAATGATCACGGAGGCGCTGAGTACGATCAGCAGGAAGTATTGCGCGACCTGATCGGCCAGTTGGCCCAGTCGTGGCTTGTCTGCCTGGGCTCGTTCGAGCAGGCGGACAATGGCCGACAGCCGGGTCTGTTCACCGACCGCGCCGACCCGGATACGCAGGGGACCTTCAACATTCAGGGTGCCGGCTGTGACTGCATCGCCGCTACGCTTGGCCAGCGGCAGGTATTCGCCAGACAGGGCGGACTCGTTGATACTGCTGACGCCCTGCTCAATCACGCCGTCAGCCGGAATGCTTTCACCGGGCTTGACCTCCAGCAGGTCGCCGGGGCGGATTTCGTCGAGCATGATCCGCTGCGACTGGCCGTCGGTGTCGATGCGGATGGCGCTGGGCGGCAGAAGGTTGACCAGTTTCGCGGTGCTTTCGACGGTGCGCTGCCGGGCCCGACGCTCCAGATAGCGGCCAGCCAGCAGGAAGAAGGCGAACATGGTCACCGAGTCGAAATACACCTCTCCGGTGTGGGTCACGGTGGCCCAGATGCCGGCCAGATAGGCGCCGCCAATGGCCAGCGATACCGACACATCCATGCTCAGCCGACGGTTGTGCAGGTCACGCCAGGCGCCCTGGAAGAATGGCGCGCAACTGTAGAACACCACCGGGGTGGTCATGATCAGGCTGATCCAGCGTAGCAGAATGGTCATTTCCGCCGAGAGGTCCTGATTGAACTCCGGGGACAGCGCCATGGTCGCCATCATCACCTGCATGAACATCAACCCGGCCAGGCCCAGGCGTCTCAGGTAACGGCGATTTTCCTGCTTGATCTGTTCACTGGCCTTGTCGGCTTCGTAGGGATGAGCGACGTAGCCGATGCGCTTGAGTTCGGCCAGCAGGCTCGACAGACGGGTCTGCTCGGGAAGCCAGCCCAGACTCAGGCGATGATTGCCGAGGTTGAGGCTGACGTCGGTAACGCCGTCGAGCTGGCCCAGACGCTTTTCGATCAGCCAGCCACAGGCGGCGCAACTGATGCCTTCGACCAGTAGCTGGATCTGCTGCTGATCGCCGTGGGTTTCAACATAGCGCTGCTGAATGTCGGCGCGGTCGAGCATTTCCAGCTCGTCCTGCAGTACCCGGGGCAGGGCTTCGGGGTTGCTGGCATTGTCGGTGCGGTGACGATAATAGGATTCCAGACCGCCGGCGATGATCGCCTCGGCAACCGCCTGGCAACCCGGGCAGCACATGGTGCGTGGCTGGCCGAGAATGTCACAGGTCCAGGGTGCGCCGGCCGGAACCGGCTCACCACAGTGATAACAGGCGGTGGGCTGCATGAACTTAACGGGCGCTCAGACGGTACGGCTGGCCCATGCTGATGGTCAGTTCATCGGTCAGGCGCCAGCCGTCTTCACCGGGCAGGGCAGGGTCGCTGAGGTCGATGTAGAGGCGGCCCTGCATGGGCTCTTCAAGCTGGCCGACATATTGTTCGGCGCTGACATGCTTGAGCAGCACGCTGCGATCACGGTCGGCGTGGGTTGGGGAAATCAGGTCCAGTTGCAGGTTGGCCGGCAGGTTCTCCAGCTTGCCCTGCAGTTCCAGGCTGATCTCACCGGTCAGCTCGTCGATCTGGAAGTCGGCGACCAGATTCAGGTCACGGGCCATCTGGTCACGTCCCAGGTGCATGTTGATGGCACGGCCTTCCTTGTAATAGTTGTCGCGCACCATGCTGTCCTGGTTCAGGGTGGCGATGGTCAGCAGGCCCAGCCCGATGAAGACGGCAAAGATCAGGATGCTGATCAGAAACCAGGGCCAGAATTGCTTGTACCACGGGGGGATGATCTCTTGCTCGGTCATGAAATTACCTGACAGTTGGGCCAAGGAAACGACTCTCGGAAGTGGCCGAGATACTATCGTCATCCAGGGCGGTCACACGGAAAACGATGGGCATGTTGGTGCCCTGCATGAAGCCGGGGTCGAGCTGAACGTTGACCGGCAGCTGCAGCAGGCTGCTGGGTTCTACGCTCAGGCGGTTGGCCGGTACTTCCAGAATCAGTTCGGGGTGCCCTTCAACGCTCAGGCTGTAGGTGCGTTCCTGCTGGCTCTTGTTGAAAATTTTGACAATATACACGTTCTCGATATTGCCGCCGCGGACTTCTCGATACAGAACATTTCGGTCGCGTTCCACATCCAGCGAGACCTGGGCCAGGCTGCCGACGGTAACGATGAACAGGCCAATCATGATCGCCAGAGCCGCACCGTAGCCGAGCAGGCGTGGGCGCAGGATCTTGGTCTCTTCGCCGGCCAGATTGTGCTCGGTGGTATAGCGGATCAGTCCGCGTGGGTAGTTCATCTTGTCCATGATTTCGTCGCAGGCATCAACGCAGGCGGCGCAGCCGATACACTCGTACTGCAGACCATCACGAATATCGATACCCACCGGGCAGACCTGGACGCAGACGTTGCAGTCGATGCAGTCACCCAGGCCGGCGGCCTTGTAGTCGGCGTCCTTGCGCCGAGAGCCACGCGGATCGCCTCGGGCGGTGTCATAGGAGACGATCAGGGTGTCCTTGTCAAACATCACGCTCTGGAAGCGGGCGTAGGGGCACATATAGATGCACACCTGTTCGCGCAGCCAGCCGGCGTTGATATAGGTGGCGGCGGTGAAGAAAAATACCCAGAACAAGGCCCAGCCACCGATTTGCCATGTCAGGGTGTCGACAACCAGTCCGCGAATTGGGGTGAAGTAGCCGACAAAGGTCAGCGCGGTGATCAGTGAGACGCCCAACCAGATGCCGTGCTTGGCGCTCTTGCGTAGCACTTTGTTGGCGCTGAGTGGGGCCTTGTCGAGCTTGATACGGGCGTTGCGCTCACCTTCGGTTACCCGTTCGGCCCACATGAAAATCCAGGTCCAGACGGTTTGCGGGCAGGTGTAGCCGCACCAGACCCGGCCGGCGAACACGGTGATGAAGAACAGGCCGAAGGCGCAGATGATCAGCAGGAACGACAGCAGGAAGAAGTCCTGCGGCTGGAAGGTGGCGCTGAAAATGTGGAACTGCCGGGCTGGCAGATCCCAGAGCACGGCCTGGCGGCCGTCCCATTGAATCCAGGCGGTACCGAAGTACAGCAGAAACAGAAACCCCACCCCGATCAGCCGGATGTTCTTGAACAGCCCCTGGTACGACCGGACCTGAATCTTCTCGCGCTTGGCGTACAGATCGTAGGTTTCAACCTTGCCGGTGGTAACGTCTTTGACGGGAATCTTTTCAGTCATAGCAGCAGGACCATGAAGTGCGGGGGAGGGGATGGCCCGACCGGTTGATTGGCCGGTCGGGCCGGGTACGAATCAGCATACTGAGGATAGTATGGCTGGGTACTTCGTACCATGCGACCAGAGGTCGCGCAGTTGTTTGCTAGTCCTCGAGGGACAGGCTGTAAACGTAGGCGGTCAGCATGTGGATCTTGTCTTCACCCAGGTGGGCCTGAGCCGGCATGTTGCCGTTACGGCCATAGCGGATGGTGTGCTGAACCTGCAGCATGCTGGAACCATACAGCCAGGTGTCGTTGGTCAGGTCGGGCGCACCGAGCATCGGGTTGCCTTTACCTTCGGGACCATGGCAGGCCACACAGGTGCTCTGGAAGACTTGCTTGCCAGCGTCAAGATTGACGTTCTCGGTTTCCAGCCCGGACAGGTGACGGACATAGCCAGCCACGTTGCGCACGCCATCTTCGCCGATCACTGCCAGCCAGGCTGGCATCGCGGCCTGACGGCCCTGGGCGATGGTGGTGTGAATCTGCTCCGGCGAGCCGCCCCAGATCCAGTCGTTGTCGGTCAGGTTCGGGAAGCCGAAGGCGCCGCGCGCATCGGAACCGTGACAGACCGAGCAGTTGACCGCGAACAGACGCTGACCAATGCGGACAGCCTCGGGGTCGCGAGCAACTTCTTCGACCGACAGGTTGGCGTAACGGGCGAAGATCGGGGCGAACTGTGCTTCAGCACGCTCTACTTCACGCTCGTACTGGTTGACCTGGGTCCAGCCCAGCACGCCTGGCCACTTGCCCAGGCCCGGGAACAGCACCAGATAGATGGCGCTGAACACGAAAGTGGCCATGAACAGGATGAACCACCAGCGGGGCAGGGGGTTGTCATACTCTTCAATACCGTCGAAAGCGTGACCCAGGGTTTCCTCAGTCTGTTCCGAGCGCTGGCCCTTGCGGGTGGCGAACAGCAACCAGAGGATCAGACCAAGGGTGGTCAGGGTCAGGACAATAATGTACCCGCTCCAGAAATTGCTCATTCTTTGTTACTCCTAGCGTCTTGCTGCTCACGGGGCGCCTTGTTGTCATCGGGCTCGTCGGCAAACGGCAGGTTGGCCGCTTCCTCGAAGTCTTTTTTCTTGTATGAGCTGTAGGCCCATACGGTGATTCCGATGAATGCCACCAAGACCAGCAAGGTGGCGATGCCGCGGAGAGTGTTGATATCCATGGCGGTTTACCGGCGTTCCGAGATGACAGTGCCGAGGTGCTGCAGGTAGGCGATCAGGGCATCCATTTCGGATACACCTTTGACCGCTTCCTGGGCACCGGCGATGTCTTCGTCGGTGTAAGGCACGCCGAGGCGACGCAGAGCCTGCATCTTGCGTGCAGTGTACTTGCCGTCGAGCACGTTTTCCTGCAACCACGGGTAGGACGGCATCTTCGATTCCGGCACTACGTCACGCGGGTTGATCAGGTGGGCACGATGCCAGTCGTCGGAGTAGCGCTGACCCACGCGAGCCAGGTCCGGACCGGTACGCTTGGAGCCCCACAGGAACGGGTGCTCCCAAACGCTCTCGCCGGCCACGGAGTAGTGGCCATAGCGCTCGGTTTCAGCCCGGAACGGGCGAATCATCTGGGAGTGGCAGCCAACGCAGCCTTCACGGATGTAAATGTCGCGGCCTTCCAGCTCAACCGCGGTGTAGGGGCGCAGGCCCTCGACCGGTACGGTGGTTTCCTTCTGGAAGAACAGCGGGACGATCTGAGTCAGGCCGCCGAAGCTGATCGCAACCACGATCAGCACGACCAGCAGGCCCAGATTCTTTTCTACGAGTTCATGTTGTCTCATCAATCAACTCCTCAAGCCATCTGGGCAGCGGCACGAATTTCGGCCGGCTGGGCGGCACGGATGGTGCGCCATACGTTGTAGGCCATCAGCAGCATGCCGATTACGAAGAAGGCGCCACCGATCATGCGGACCACAAAGCCCGGGTGGCTGGCTTCCAGCGCTTCGACGAAGGAGTAGGTCAGGGTGCCGTCGACGTTGACTGCACGCCACATCAGGCCCTGGGTGATACCGTTGACCCACATGGAGACGATGTACAACACGGTGCCGATGGTAGCCAGCCAGAAGTGAGCGTTGATCAGCGCAGTGCTGTACATCTGCTCACGACCGAATACCTTCGGAATCAGGTGGTAGAGCGACCCGATGGAGATCATGGCTACCCAGCCCAGAGCGCCGGCGTGTACGTGGCCGATGGTCCAGTCAGTGTAGTGCGACAGGGCGTTGACGGTCTTGATCGCCATCATCGGACCTTCGAAGGTCGACATGCCGTAGAACGCCAGGGAAACCACTAGGAAGCGCAGGATCGGGTCGGTGCGCAGCTTATGCCAGGCGCCGGACAGGGTCATCATACCGTTGATCATGCCACCCCAGCTCGGAGCCAGCAGGATCAGGGACATGATCATGCCCAGTGACTGAGCCCAGTCAGGCAAAGCGGTGTAGTGCAGGTGGTGCGGACCGGCCCAGATATAGATGGAGATCAGCGCCCAGAAGTGCACGATCGACAGACGGTAGGAGTAGATCGGACGTTCGGCCTGCTTGGGAACGAAGTAGTACATCATGCCCAGGAAGCCGGCAGTCAGGAAGAAACCTACCGCGTTGTGGCCATACCACCACTGGATCATCGCATCAGCGGCGCCCGAGTAGATGGAATAGGACTTGGTCAGGGTGACCGGGATCGCCAGGTTGTTGACGATATGCAGCACCGCTACCGTGATGATGAAGGCACCGAAGAACCAGTTACCGACATAGATGTGCTTCATCTTGCGCTTCATGATGGTGCCGAAGAACACCAGCGCATAGCTCACCCAGACTACGGCGATCAGAATGCCGATCGGCCACTCCAGCTCGGCGTACTCTTTAGTGGTGGTGTAGCCCAGCGGCAGGGTGATGACAGCCAGCACGATCACGGCTTGCCAGCCCCAGAAGGTGAAGGCGGCCAGACCGTCGGAAATCAGACGGGCCTGCGAGGTGCGTTGCACCACATAGTAGGAGGTGGCGAACAGCGCGCTACCGCCGAATGCGAAGATCACTGCATTGGTATGCAGTGGACGCAGACGGCCGAAGCTGGTCCAGGGAAGGTCAAAGTTAAGGGCGGGCCAGACCAGCTGAGCGGCAAGAAAGACGCCCAGGGCCATGCCCACGATACCCCAGACCACCGTCATGACGGCGAACTGGCGTACCACCTTGTAGTTATAAGCTGTCGGAGTGGTAGCTGTGCTCATGCGAGATTCCACGGATAGCAATGGGTTTTTAGGGTTCAAAGCGGTCGCAAGTATGAGGAAACACCGCACTGTTTGCAATGACACAAGTCAAGGTAACAACGTGTTACGGGCGCTCTGCGGCGCGTCCTGCACTACTTGTGGTTCTGTCCTGCCTAAGCTTCCAAAGGATTGTTTGGTGGCCGGCTTCGGCATGTCGCAAGAGGTATTGCCAGCCCCCAAACATGCGGGTTCTGGCGCTAGCGCACCTGTGATTGTTGGGATCGGCTGGTGTGCAATTTCAAAAGCTTAGTATGCTGTTGGGCTTATGTGAAGAAATTACCCCCTTGGTCAGTGTGGCATCTTGTCGCACAGAACTTTGGGCGGTAGCGTTTCATCCTCAAGTTGAATGCGAATGGCCCCAATGACTGACAACCTGCTGCTGGCAGAGCCCGGCAATCCCCCGCTAGCGACCCTCTTGCTTGCCCACGGTGCTGGTGCGCCCATGGACAGCCCGTTCATGGAGCAGTTGAGCGCCGCTCTGTGTGAACGGGGTATCCGGGTAGTGCGCTTCGAGTTTCCTTATATGGCTGCACGGCGTGAGGACGGACGCAAGCGCCCACCCAATCCCTTACCAGCCCTGCAGCAGTGCCTGCGTGAGCAGGCCGCAAGCATGAGCGGCCCCTGGCTGGTGGGCGGCAAATCAATGGGTGGGCGGGTTGCCAGCCTGCTGGTCGATGAGTTGGGGGCGCTGGGACTGGTCTGCTACGGTTATCCGTTTCACCCGCCCGGTAAGCCGGAGAAGACCCGTACTGCTCATCTTGAGGCGCTGGCCACGCCGGCACTGGTGGTTCAGGGCACCCGCGATCCGTTCGGTCGGCCGGAAGAGGTCAGTGGCTATCGGTTGGCCGACAGCCTGCAGGTGCATTGGCTGGAAAGCGGCGATCATGATTTCAAGCCACTCAAGGCCAGCGGTCGCACCCAGGCACTATTAATAGAAGAAGCAGCCGAAGCGACCCTGGCTTTTGTGCAGGGTGTGATCTCCAAGAGCTAACGCCCTTTCGCGCCTGCGAAGGCCTCAGGCGGCCAGTGACGGCAGCCACAGGGAAATCTGCGGGAACAGGATCAGCAGTACCGTTGCCAGCAGCAGGATGAAGATGAACGGCGGCGTGCCACGGATCACATCCAGGTACGGCCTGCGAAATACCGCCATGGCAGTGAATATATCGCAACCGAAGGGCGGGGTAGCTGAACCGATGGCAGCCTGCAGGGTCACGATCACGCCGACGTGAACCGGGTCCAGCCCGGCGGCATCCACGGCCGGCTTGAACAGCGGGGTCAGGATCAGGATTACGACGATCGGATCGACAAACATGCAGCCAATGAAAAAGGCCACCGCGATCATGGCCAGCACCAGTGTCGGGCTGTCGCCGATCACCTCGATCACCGGACCGATAATCGCCTGGGGGATGCCGGCAAAGGAAATGCTGTAGGTAAAGGCATTGCCGGCGGCCACCAGTATGAACACCACCGAGGTAATCAGCCCGGTGGACAATGCCACATCCCACAGCTCGCGGAGTTTGACTGCGCGCAGAATAACCACTTCCAGCAGCAGGGCGTAGAGCACGGCGATAGCTGCCGCCTCGGTTGGGCTGAAGTAGCCGGCATAAATACCGCCGACCACCACCAGCGGGAAGCCCAGGGGCAGCAGGGCCTTGCGCAGAGCTTTGAGACGCAAGCCCCAGCCGACTCTTGGCTCAGGCTCAATGCCCATGCTCCGTGATGCTACCCAGGCGTAGAACGAGAACAGCAGAAGAATCAGCAGCCCAGGCAGGATGCCAGCGATGAACAGGTCGCCAATCGAGGCGCCGGCGACCACACCGTAGATGATCATGCCGATGCTGGGTGGAATCAGTAGGGCAATGTCGCTGGCATTGATGATCAGGGCCAGTGAGAAACTGTCCGAGTAACCCTTTTCCAGAAGTTTGGGGCGCATTGGTCCGCCCATGGCCACTACCGTAGCCTGGGTTGAGCCGGAGACCGCGCCAAACAGGGTGCAGCTGGCGGCTGTGGTGATCGGTAGCCCGCCGCGCAGGTGGCCGACGAAGCTCTGGACCAGATCGAGCAGGCGGTTGGCGGTGTGGCCTCGAGTCATCAGGTCGGCGGCAAAGATGAACAGCGGTACCGCGGCCAGAGCCCAGGACTGTACGCCGCTGATCATCTGGCCCATCAGCAGGCCAACATTGTCCAGGCCAATCACCAGAAACAGCAGCATCAAGCTGGCGACCAGCAACGGCACCATCATCGGAAAGCCGAGCAGTAGTAGAACAAACATAGTGACGAAGGTCAGGGTCAGCATCATTCGACCCTCGACACGTTGGCTCCCGGTGCCTGCTCATAGCGTTCAGGTTCTGAGAACGAGCGCCAGATGCCCGGTGACAGCAGGTTGCGGGCCACGGTCAGCCAGTATTGCAGGCCCGCCAGGGCAAAGCCGATGGGGGCAGCCAGATAGGGAATCCACAACGGTATCTGCCGGGCCGAAGAGGTGCGGCCACGGCTCTGGATCGCGCTGACGTAATCCCAGGCGTGCCAGGCCAGATAGAACATCAGTGCGCCGGTGAGCAGGCTGATGGCTACCAGCATCGACTTGCGCAGCTTGCCCTTGAGCTGGTCATAGAATGCCGACATGCAGATATGCCTGGCCCGGCGCACTGCATAGCCGATGCCGGCGAAGGTCATGATTACCAGCGCCATCTGGGTCAGTTCGACCTGGCCGGCGACGCCGCTGCCAAATAGTTGCCGGCCCAGTACGTGGGTGATCAGCAGGCCGGCAAGAAACAGCACGCTACCGGCCAGAATGGTTTTTTCGATGTGTTCGGTGATCAGGTCCAGGGTGCCCAGAATCTTTCCGAGCAGTCGCTTGATCGAGTGGCTGGCCGATGGGTCGGCAGTCCTCGGCATTGGCTGGTCCTCTGCTGTTCCTGGCGCAGGGCAAGGCTGGCTGCGCGTTTATGAGTCTTTTCAGGACGCTTTGGTCATGATGCGGAATGGGGCTCTCCCTAAGCCCCTTTTTTGAACATAACCCATATTCGTCGTTTGTGCACGGCATGGACATGTCGGGGTCATGTGTTAAGGTTTAAAAGCAAACCAGAACAATCGAAAAGGAGCGTTCCATGAATTGGCGTAATGGCTGTATAGGGGTGGCGGCACTGTTTCTGGCGGCTTGTGGTTCGGACGACCAGCAGCAGGCGGCAAGCACTCCGTCGGCGGAGCCTGAAGTCCAGGTGGAAACCTGGGGTTTTGCGTTGGAAGAAATTGAAGGCAGCGTGCAGTATGAGTACGCTGCCAAGTTTGCTGAACTGGTGACCGAGAAAACCGCAGGAGCGGTTGATGTGCGTCTGTTCCCCTACGGGCAGCTCGGTGGTTTGACTGATATCTATGATCAGGTCCAGGCCGGTGCAGTGCAGTTGGCCTTTGGCTCGGGGTTCCTGGGCGGCACTGTGCCCGAGTCGCAGTTGTTCAGCCTCAACTTCGTGCTGGGCGATGATGAGTGGCAGAACACCCAGATACTCAATGACCCGGCTTTTCGCAAGCATCCCGACTTGCTCGAGTCTTTCCGTGAGCGTGACCTGCAACCATTGGCGATAGTGCCCGAAGGCTGGCAGGTATGGAGCGCCAACAAGGCAATCCGCAGCCCGGATGATTTCAGCGGGGTGGCGATCCGGACCATGGACAACCGCCTGTTGCGCGAGACCTATCGGGCCTATGGCGCCGATCCGACTACCATGGAGTACGGCGAACTGTTCAGCGGTATGCAGCTTGGCCAGATTGACGGCAATATCCAGCCGGTCTTCGCGCATCAGGAGATGGATTTCTATCAGGTCCAGGATTACCTGATCTTTGCCAATCAGGCGCAATTCATTGCCACCTTCATGGCCAATCGCGACTGGTACGATGGGCTGAGCGATGAGCACAAGCAGGTTATTGAAGAAGCCGTGGTCGAGCTGGTGCCCTATATCCATGAAGTACAGACCCGGCTCAATAGCGAACGGCTGGACATCATCACCAGCAACAGCGATATCGAGCTGGTGTACCTGACGCCTGAAGAGCGCGAGGTATTCCGTGAACTCAGCATCCCGGTGCGCGAGACCTTTGCCGAGATGGTCGGTGAGCGCGGTACGCGGCTGATGACGGTGCTGGTGGATATGACCGATGAGGCCTATTCAACTGAGTGAATAGCTCAGTGAATAAAAAGCTGAGCGCGTAAAGGAAGCGCCCGCCTGGGCGCTTCCTGCCTTTCCAGCTTGTGTTAGCATACCTGTCCCCTGTTTCTTCGCTGGAAGCCCCCCATGCATACCGTCGACCGTAGCGCCGTAGAACGCGCCCTTGGCCAATATCAAGATCCTTACCTGCAAACCGATCTGATCAGCGCGGGCTGTTTGCGTGATCTGCGGATTGAGGGCGGCAAGGTTGAGGCTGAGCTGGTGCTGGGCTATGCGGCAGCCGGTATTCGGGCCGGTATCGAGCAAATGTTGCAGGTGGCGGTTGAGTCGGTGGCGGGTGTCGAGTCGGCGACCATCAGCGTAGCTTGTGAAGTGGCGAGCGCTCCTGCTCAGGGCAGTATCGAGGCGCTGCGCAATGTCAAAAACATCATCGCCGTCGCGTCAGGCAAGGGCGGGGTGGGCAAGTCCACCACAGCGGTCAATCTGGCGCTGGCGCTGGCCCGTGAAGGTGCCCGGGTCGGGGTGCTGGACGCCGATATCTACGGTCCCAGCATGGGCTTGATGCTGGGGTTGCCCGAAGGTACCCGGCCTCAGGTCAAGGATCAGAAGCTGTTTATTCCGCCGACTGCCCATGGCGTGCAGGTCATGTCCATGGCTTTTCTGGTTGATGACAATACCCCGGTAGTCTGGCGTGGGCCGATGGTTTCCGGGGCGCTGATGCAGTTGCTGACTCAGACTGCCTGGGATGATCTCGACTACCTGGTGGTGGACATGCCGCCGGGGACCGGGGATATCCAGCTGACGCTAGCCCAGAAGGTGCCGGTAACCGGCGCGGTGATCGTGACCACACCGCAGGACCTGGCACTGCTCGATGCCAAGAAAGGGATCGAGATGTTCAACAAGGTCAATATTCCGGTGCTGGGGGTGGTCGAGAACATGGCCATTCACATCTGCTCCAATTGCGGTCATGCCGAGCATCTGTTCGGCGAGGGTGGTGGCGAGCGCCTGGCCGAGCAATACGGTGTTGATCTGCTGGCTTCTATGCCGCTGTCGATGATGATTCGCGAGCAGGCCGATGGCGGAACCCCGACCGTGGTGGCTGAGCCCGAATGCCAGATCAGCATGATTTACCAGGATATGGCCCGGCATGTGGGCGCACGGATTGCCGAGCGGGCTCAGGCACCGGCCATGCCCAGTATCAGCATCAGCGATGACTGACAGCTTAGTCATAACCGGCTAGAATGCCCGATCATTTTTCACCCAATCCTTATGCAGGACACACCATGAGCATCAAGTCAGACCGCTGGATTCGTCGCATGTCCCAGGAGCACGGCATGATTGAGCCGTTCGTCGAGCGTCAGGTACGCGGCGCCGAGGGCAATCGGATGATTTCTTATGGGGTGTCCAGTTACGGTTACGATGTGCGTTGTGCCGATGAGTTCAAGGTGTTCACCAACATTCATTCGGCTACGGTGGATCCCAAGCATTTCGACGAAAAGAGCTTTGTGGATGTGAAGGGCGATGTATGCATCATTCCGCCGAACTCGTTCGCCCTGGCCCGTACCGTCGAATACTTCCGTATTCCGCGCAATGTGCTGACCATCTGTCTGGGCAAGAGCACCTATGCCCGCTGCGGCATTATCGTTAATGTCACTCCGCTTGAGCCAGAGTGGGAAGGGCATGTGACCCTGGAGTTTTCCAACACTACTACCTTGCCGGCCAAAATCTACGCCAATGAAGGCGTGGCTCAGATGCTGTTCTTCGAGTCTGATGAGTCCTGCGAAGTCTCATACAAAGACCGCGGCGGCAAGTACCAGGGCCAGCGCGGTGTAACCCTGCCCAAGGCGTAAGGTAAAAAAGACGCCGGTGATCAAGGTTGCCGTGGCACAACCTTGAGACCGGCGTAGTTGCTGCAAGGAGCAAATACAATTCAGGCGCCCGAAGGCGCCTGAATGGTTTTAGAAGCTCTTGGTGGCTGAGAAAGTCCAGTTGCCGCTGCAATAACGGCTTTTGCCATACCATTCGCTGCAGGTGCCGCCCTTGATGTTGGTGTCTGAGTACATCAGTGCCCAGTCGATACCTACGAAGTCCTTGCTGACGGTGACAGCCCAGTCATCGTACTTCTCTTTGCTCTGTACCGAACTCAGCGGATCCTTGGTGTCAGTGCGACCGTAGTGCAGGTCAAGGCCGAATTCGTAGGGCAGTTCGAAGCCGTAACCAATGTAGGTGTACAGCGCACTTTCCGGGTCGTAGGCGTATTTGGCGCCCAAGGTGAAGCCGTACAGACCGATACTGGCCAGAACTTCGTCGACACTGGCATCACCACCGGCTTTCGGGTAGGTGTAAGTCGCCCAGCCCAGGTCCAGCTCGATTTCATCTGTGATGTTGCCGGCCCAGCCAAAGTAGTAATCGATTTCCACGCTGGCATCAAAGGCGTCGGCGTCGACGTTGGAAGCCCAGGCGCCGATATACAGGCCGGACTCGTGGGCGAAATCCAGGCTGCCCTGAACCGCGCCGGCACCAGCAGTCTGCGACTGGCCGCGCCAGATGTAATCGGTTGCCAGGGTGGCGGTCATGCTGGCGTCGATTTTACCGATCGGGGTATCGAACTCTTCTGCATGGGCCAGAGTGGCAAAGCCGAGGGTGCTGGCGGTGGCGACGGCAACTGCAAGTTTTTTCATCATATTGGTAGTACCCCATGTCGTGTGATTCAAAAAGTTTTGAATGTGTTGGCACGGGTTACATAGCACGTAGCTTGCCAGTTTTTATTTCTTGTTTTATTTCATGTGGTTATGTGTATTTTGTGGTGTTATGAGTATGATTTCGGTCAGCTTTTTGCGGAACGATTGCACTGTGGTGGTGCGCCAGTTCGGGGCGGTGGTGCATGCAGGGGAGTCCGTTATCCGGTTGATCCAGGTCAACGAGGGCGGTCACCGGTTTGCGACAATGACTATAGTGATAAACAAGGCAACAACAATCCAAGGAGTCACCATGCGCAACGTACTGCTACCCTTTGACGGCTCGGCCCCGGCCAAACGAGCCATTGAGTATCTGGTGGGTGTAGCTGCCGAGTATCCGAACATTCTGGTGCACGTGATCAATGTGCAGAGTGAGCCCAAACTGTATGGCAACTATGTGTCGGCCAATATGCTGGAACAGTTGCACGGGGGCGCGCTGGATCATGCCCGTGAAGTGATTGCCGAGGCTGGTGCCATGCTGCGCGAGGCCGGTGTTCGCCATGAAGAGCATGCGGTGGTGGGTGAGGTCATTGGTGAACTGGCACATGCGGTCAAGAGCCTGGGCTGTGACACCGTGATCATGGGTACTCGCGGTATGAGCAATCTGGGCAACCTGTTCATGGGCTCGGTCGCTACCCGGGTGGTGCATGAAGTGCCGGTGCCGGTGTTGCTGGTCAAATAGTCACTGCGCGACAATAACGGCTCCGCCAAGGAGCCGTTATGTCATCCGTTCAACCGATCCCCCATGCCGGGGTTGATACCCTCAGCTTCCGCCAGCTCGATCAGCTCAATGCGCTGCCCAAGGGCTCCTGCTTCAAACTGTTCAAGCACTGCCAGTCGCAGTTGCTCGAAGGTCGTGACTATTTCTACTTGCCGGCTACCGAGCATCAGGCGTTGATCGATCAGCTCAAGCTGTCCGGTCAGATTTATGCCAGCACGGTTCATCTGGTGCTGCTGACCCGTGATGGTTATGCCCGCCTGCGCGAACTGGGTGGGAGTCAACTGTGATGGCCGATTGAGCGGTCGCTGTATCTTCAGCAATTGTGCTGTTCCGGGCCTAATACTGCTTTAACTGCCTGGGAGTACTGCTCATGACCGCCAAGGATTTTCTGCTGGCGCTGCTTGTCATTCTGGTCTGGGGCATGAACTTCGTGGTGATCAAGGCTGGTTTGCAGGACATGCCGCCCATGTTGCTCGGCGCCCTGCGATTCATGCTGGTGGCCTTTCCCGCGATACTGTTCATCAAGCCACCGGCGGTGCCGCTGCGCTGGTTGCTGGCCTACGGTCTGACCATTTCACTGGGCCAGTTCGCGTTCCTGTTTTCAGCCATGCACGTCGGCATGCCGGCCGGCCTGGCCTCAGTGGTACTCCAGTCCCAGGCTCTGTTTACCTTGTTCTTTGCCGTACTGCTACTGGGTGAGCGGTTGCGTGGCTTTAATCTCATTGGGCTGTTGATTGCGGCCGCAGGTCTGCTAATGATCGGTTTGCAGATCAACAGCGGTATGACCACGGCCGGTTTCATATTGACCTTGTGCGCTGCCTCTATGTGGGCACTGGGAAATATCGTTACCCGCAAGATCGGCAAGGTGAACCTGGTCGGGCTGGTAGTGTGGGGTAGCCTGGTGCCGCCTTTGCCATTTCTGGCGCTGTCCTGGTGGCTGGAAGGTCCCGAGTTAATGCGCAGCGCCTTGCTGGGCTTCAATCTCAATACCCTGTTGGTTCTGCTGTATCTGGCTTTTGCCGCGACCATTCTTGGCTACAGCCTGTGGAGCCGGCTGTTGTCGCGCTATCCGGCCAGCCAGGTTGCGCCTTTTTCCCTGTTGGTGCCGGTGATTGGTTTGAGTTCCGCCGCGTTGCTGGCGGGGGAGCGGGTCAGCGCCCTGCAGCTTGGCGGAGCATTTCTGGTGATGCTGGGGATTTTGGTCAATGTGTCTGGAGGGTGGCTGCTTGGCCGTTGGCGTAGGGCCGCTGGGCGACCGGCAACGGAGTGTCCGGTCGTCAGCGAGCCCCGCTAGCCGGGGCGGCTCAGTCCTCGCCGAGAAAACCACCGGACTGTCGGGCCCAGAGCTGGGCGTAGAGCCCCCCGCCGCGCTCAATCAGTTCGGCATGGCTGCCGTCTTCGATAATGCGCCCCTGATCCATGACGATCAGCCGGTCCATGGCGGCGATGGTCGACAGCCGGTGGGCAATGGCGATCACCGTCTTGCCGTCCATCAGCTTGTTGAGGTTGTCCTGAATCGCCGCCTCGACTTCCGAGTCCAACGCCGAAGTGGCCTCGTCGAGAATCAGGATTGGTGCATCCTTGAGCATGACCCGGGCGATCGCGATGCGTTGGCGCTGACCACCGGAAAGCTTGACCCCGCGTTCACCGACATGTGCATCGAAACCGACGCGACCCTTGGCGTCGCGCAGATCGGCGATAAAGGTTTCGGCTTCAGCCCGACGGGTGGCTTCGAGCAGCTCACTTTCGCCGGAGTCGGGTCGGCCGTAAGTTATGTTGTCGCGTACCGAGCGGTGCAGTAGCGAGGTGTCCTGCGTGACCATACCGATGTGTTCACGCAGGGAGTCCTGGGTGACCTCGGCGATGTTCTGTCCATCGATCAGGATGCGCCCGCCCTCGACGTCGTAGAAGCGCAGCAGCAGATTGACCAGGGTGGACTTGCCGGCGCCGGAACGGCCGACCAGACCGATTTTTTCACCGGGCCGAATATGCAGGTTGAGGTCCTCGATCACTCCATGGCCCTTGCCGTAATGGAAGTGCACATGGTCGAAGCGGATCTCGCCGTGGCTGACCAGCAGCGGTTGGGCTTGGGGGGCGTCTTCGACCAGTTGCGGGCGGGCGATCGAGTTGATGCCGTCCTGCACGGTGCCGATGTTCTCGAACAGGGCCGACAGCTCCCACATGATCCATTGCGACATACCCCACAGACGTAGTACCAGAGCGACCGCCACGGCGACTGCGCCAACGCTGGCCAGTTCGTTGAGCCACAGCCAGATCGCCAGTCCGCTGACGCTGATCAGCAGCAGGGCGTTGAGCCCGTATAGAAGGGAGTAGACCAGAGTTACCAGGCGCATTTGCTGATAGACGGTGGTCATGAACTGGTCCATGCCTTCGCGGGCATAGATCGACTCGCGCTGGGCGTGGGAGAACAGTTTGACGGTCTGGATGTTGGTGTAGCTGTCGACGATGCGCCCGGTCATGATCGAGCGGGCGTCGGCCTGTTGCTCGGCGACCTTGCCCATGACCGGAATGAAGTGGCGCATCAGCAGGATGTAGCCGACCAGCCAGATCAACATAGGCAAGGTCAGGCGCCAGTCGGCGCTGCCGACCACCAGCAGGGTGCCGATGAAGTAGACGCTGACATAGTTGAGCACGTCGATCAGCTTGATCACGCATTCACGCACCGCCAGCGCGGTTTGCATCATCTTGGTGGCGATACGCCCGGCGAACTCGTCCTGATAAAAGGCCATCGACTGGCGCAGCAGGTAGCGGTGCACCAGCCAGCGGATGCGCATCGGATAGTTGCCCATCAGGGTCTGGTGGCTGAACAGCGAGTTGGCGAACACCATCAACGGTAGCAGTACCAGTACCACCAGGCCCATCCCCAATAGCTTCAGGCCTTCGGTTTCAAGGAATGTCTCGCGGCTCTGCTCGGACAGCCAGTCAACAATGCTGCCCAGAAAACTGAACAGCCACACTTCAGCCAGCGCGATGCCGGCCATTAACAGCGCCGCCATGCCCAGGTAAGGCCAGGCACCGCGAGTGTAGTACAGGCAGAAGGCCAGAAGCTGGCGTGGAGGTTCGCTCGGCTCTATCGCAGGAAAGGGATCAAGGCGTTTTTCAAACCAGCGAAACAACATGTGCAAACCTGTCAGGGTGAGGCGGTAGGCAGGGCATTATCGGTGAGATAACCGAACCGCGAAAGGGGCGGCTGGTCCCGGGAGGCGGGAGCATCTGCTCCCGCAGCGCAGCCTCGCGCATCTCCTGCCGCGAGGCTCACAGGGAGCGAACTTGCGGGATACTAACGCCTTACCTTCTTCAACGTCTCGGCAATCATGAATGCCAGTTCCAGCGACTGGTCGGCATTCAGGCGCGGGTCGCAGTGGGTGTGGTAGCGGTCCGAGAGTCCGGCTTCTGTCACAGGAGTAGCACCGCCAATGCATTCGGTGACGTTCTGGCCGGTCATCTCGATATGAATGCCGCCAGCCCAGCTGCCTTCGGCTTGATGCACGGCGAAGAACTGCTCGACCTCGCGCAGTACCTGGGCAAAATCGCGGGTCTTGTAGCCACTGGAGGCCTTGATGGTGTTGCCGTGCATGGGGTCGGAACTCCACAGCACCAGCCGGCCTTCGCCTTCGACGGCGCGAACCAGGCGCGGCATGTGCTGCTCGACCTTGTCGGCGCCCATGCGCACGATCAGGTTGAGCCGGCCGGGGTCGTTGTCCGGGTTGAGGATGTCGATCAGTCGCAGCAGTTCGTCCGGGTCGGTACTCGGGCCGACCTTGACCCCGATCGGGTTGTGGATGCCGCGCATGAATTCGACGTGGGCGCCATCCGGCTGACGGGTGCGATCGCCGATCCATAGCATGTGTGCCGAGCAGTCGTACCACTCGCCGGTCAGACTGTCGCGGCGGGTGAAGGCCTGCTCGTAGTTCAGCAGCAGGGCTTCATGGGCGGTGAAGAAGCTGGTTTCGCGCAGTTGCGGAGCGCGTTCCTCGTCGATCCCGCAGGCACGCATGAAGGCCAGGCTTTCATCGATGCGGTCGGCCAGATGCTGAAAGCGGTCGCTGGTGGCCGAGTTGGCAATGAAATCCAGGTTCCACTGATGTACCTGGTCCAGACTGGCAAAGCCGCCCTGAGCAAAGGCGCGCAGCAGGTTGAGGGTGGCGGTGGCCTGGTTATAGGCCATGATCAGACGCTGCGGATCGGGCACGCGACCGGCGGCCTCGAAGGCGATCTGATTGATGATGTCGCCACGGTAGGCCGGCAGGGTAACTCCGCCCTGGGTTTCATCATCGGCCGAGCGTGGCTTGGCGAACTGGCCGGCCATGCGCCCGACCTTGACCACCGGGCAGCCGGCGGCGAAGGTCATCACCACTGCCATTTGCAACAGCACCTTGAAGGTGTCGCGAATCTTCGGCGCGGAGAATTCGGCGAAGCTTTCGGCGCAGTCGCCACCTTGCAGCAGAAATGCCCGGCCCTGGGTGACCTCGGCGAACTGCCGGCGCAACTCGCGCGCCTCGCCCGCGAATACCAGCGGCGGATACCCGGCCAGGGTGCGTTCGACCTCGGCCAGGGCCTGGGCGTCGGGGTAGGTAGGTTGCTGCAGGATCGGTTTGCTGCGCCAGCTATCGGGAGTCCAGGGCGTGGTCATAGGCTTCAATATGTGGGTGTATCAGGGGGTTCGATGTTACCCTGAGACATGAAAATCTTGTACTTGTTATTACGCCGGCTATTGGGCATCAGACGTCATGCCATGACTATTCAGGAAAATGTGATCGATTGTCTTCGTGACGACTTTGGCCTGCTGCGGGTGACCGAGTCCGGCCCCTATCGGTTTCTCTACTTTGGCGAAAAGACCGAGCAGAGCTGCTGTTATGTGCCGGATTCCGCCTGGCTGGAATATGACTACACCCGGGCCATGCTGTTGGGGTTGTACTGGTGCCGGACGGATTATAGGGCGACCTTGCTGGGACTTGGTGGCGGTAGTCTGGCCAACTGTCTGGTTCGCTATTTCCAACCTGAGCGTGTCACGGCGGTGGAGCTGCGCCCGGCGGTGGTCGAGCTGGCACGCAAGTGGCTGGGACTGAGCAGTGACCCGCGCCTGCAGGTGCTCGATGGCTGCGCCGAGCGGTATATCAGTCAGGCGCCGGAAAGCTGCGATCTGTTGATGGTCGATTTGTATATGGAGGGCGGGCTGTCACGTTTGCAGTTGCAGACCGAGTTCTTCCAGAGCTGTCACCGCGCCCTGCGACCCGGCGGGCTGATGGTGATCAATCAGTGGCAAATGGGCGAAACCGGTCAGCCCTACGCGGCGAAGATGTTGCGTGAGCTGTTTGGCGATGACTACCTGCGCGTTGCAGTGGACGAAGGCAACATTCTGTTGTTCATTCCCGCTGGCGGGCGTCTGGCCCTGGACAAGGACGCCATGCGACTGTGGGCTGATGATCTGCAGTCGCGGCTGGGTTATTCCTTGCGCCCGTATATCGAGTCGTTGCGCCGCGCTGGATAAACCTGGCCGGCACCCTGGCATTTCATCGGTAACCCGTCTACTGTCAGCCTTTGACCGATGGAGGCCGACATGTCCCAGTTGATCGATACCCAGACGCTTGCCGAGCGGCTGGAAGACTCCGAATTGTGCTTGTTCGATCTGCGCTTTTCCCTGGAACAACCAGGGCAGGGGCGGCTGGACTTTGCCGCTGGGCACATTCCAGGCGCGCGCTATCTGCATCTGGATGATGACCTTTCGGCTGCCGTAGTGCCGGGCCAGACGGGTCGTCACCCGTTGCCGGACCCTGAGCGGTTGAGTGCTTGCCTACGGCGCAATGGAGTGAATGGCGATAGCCTGGTGGTGGTCTATGACGACGGTCCTGGGCTGTTTGCCGCACGCCTGTGGTGGCTGCTGCGCTGGCTTGGACATGAGCGGGTCAAGCTGCTCAATGGTGGGTTGCGAGCCTGGGTTGCCAGTGGCCGGCCGTTATCCAGTGATACGCCTCGCCCGGCGGTTGAGGGCAATTTCCAGGGGCGTGCTGATCATGCCCGGTTGATTGATGTAGCAGAAATTCTCAAACGCCAGGACGATCCGGGCCTGCAATTGCTTGATGCACGCGGCGCCCCACGCTATACCGGGGAGCAGGAGCCGATTGATCCGGTGGCCGGGCATATTCCCGGCGCCGCCTGTTTGCCCTGTGTCGCCAATGTTGGCGCTGATGGCCTCTGGTTGCCGGCGGCTGAGCTGGCCGCACGCTTCAAGCCCTGGCAGGGTGAAGGTCAGGTATTGGCCTGCTATTGCGGCTCCGGCGTCACTGCCTGCCACAATATTCTGGCCGCCGTTGAGGCCGGGTTGCCCGAGCCGCGACTGTATGCCGGTTCCTGGAGCGAATGGATCACTGATCCGCAGCGCCCGGTGGCAACTGGCATGACTCCCTAAGCCCAGGTAATGTAGGAACGGTCTGCGGCTGTGAAGCGGGCTGCATGCCCGCAGACCGACCAACGGTCGTTCAGTGTGGACAAAATCGGCCGATAACCTCTGATCTTCTGGAGGTGTATCATGACTCAGACTCCGTTTCTTTCATCCAGTCAATCGCGCCCGGCGCACTCGGTTGCGGCGGCGTCTGTGCGCAATCTGCCGGTCCCGCAGCAGACTCTGGCCAATCGCCTGGCCGAGCGTCTGGGCTTGCAACAGGGCAGCCTAAATGGACCGGCCGAAAACTTTGCTCCGGCCAGGGTGGCGGAGACCGTTCTCGGCTTTATCGAGGGCAGGTTGCAGCAAGCCAGGGCCGATGGCGCCGATACCGCGCAGTTGGAAAAACTCTATGACCAGGCCCGCAAAGGGGTTGAGCAGGGTTTTGCCGAGGCCCGCAAGATTCTTGACGGCATGGGCGTGCTCAAGGGCAAGGTAGCCGAGGACATTGATGATACCTACAACCGAATCCAGTCCGGCATGAGCGATATCGCCCAGCGTCTGCTGCCTGGGCGTGATCAGGTGTCGGTGGCCAATTATTCCAGCCTGGTCGCGCTGTCCGAGAGTTTTGAGCTGTCGGTAACCACCCGGGAAGGGGACCGACTGCGTATCAGCATCGCCCAGGCCTCAGTGAGTGCGGCAACGGTAGAAAAGACTGCAGACGGATTTGCCGGCAGCGCCGGAATGCTGCAGGTCGGCCAGTTTCAGGTGGCCATCGAGGGGCAGCTCAATAACGATGAGCGGGCAGCTCTTGAAAGCCTGCTGGGGCAGGTGCAGGAACTGGCCAGTCGGTTCTATGCCGGTGATCTGACTGGTGCTTTTGACCGGGCTCTGGCTCTGGATCTGGACGGCACGCAGTTGGCCAGCATGTCGCTGAGCCTGACCCAGACCAGCGTGCGTCAGGTCAGTGAGGCTTACCGCAGTGTCGCCGGCCAGGCGGCGCCAGTCAGTGCGGTCAACAACCAGTTGCGTGATTATGCCGAAGGCCTGTTGCAGGCGCTGCGCAGCGCCAGTGAAGTGAGTTCGGATGGTCTCAGCTTCCTTGAGCAGTTGCTGCGTGGCGGCTTTGCCCTGGATGAGCGCTTCGATCAGGGCCGCCTGGACAAGGCCGAGACGATCAACAACCGGTTGCTGCAGGGGTTGGCGCAACAGCTTGCGGCTGAGTGATCCGGCTATTGCGCCTTGAGCGGGGCCTTGGGTAGCGGCTTGGTCAGCAGAATGCAGACCATGGATATGGCCAGCATCAGCCCAATCAGGTGGAACGCGTCATTGTAGGCCATGATCTGGGCCTGCTGGTGAACCTGCTGGTTGAGCAGGCGCAGCGCGGATTCAGGGTTGCCGAGCTGCTCGGTCAGCAGGGTCAGCCGTTCCTCCAGCGCCGGGTTGGCTGGGGTGATGTGTTCACGCAAATAGTCGAAGTAGTACTTGGCCCGGCTGTCCAGCATCGTGGCCAGTACGGCGATGCCGATGGCGCCACCGAGATTGCGGATGATGTTGTACAGGCTGGAGGCCGAGCCAGCCTGTGAAGGCGGGATCATGGCGGTCGCCAGAATCGACATCGGTACCAGGATCATTGGCTGGCCAAAGGCGCGCAGCAATTGGACGGCAATAAATTGATCGCCGGCGAAATCGAGGCTGAGAAAGCCGCTGAAGTAGCTGGCCGAGCTGAACAGCAGAAAACCGGCGGCGCAGATCCAGCGGGCATCAACGTATTTCATCAGAATCGGTACCAGCGGAATCAGCAACAATTGCGGCAGGCCCAGCCACATGAACACCTGGCCGATCTGCAGCGCGTTGTAGTGCTGGATCTGCGCCAGATAGACCGGCAGCACGAACACCGTGCCGAACAATCCCACTCCCAGGCCGATATTGCCCAGGCTGCCGAGCAGAAAGTTGCGTTCTTTCAGTAGCCGCAGGTTGACCAGGTGGTTGTCTCGGCTCAGCTGCAGAATCACGAAGGTCACCAGGCTGACGAAGGCGATGACGCCGAGGGTGACCATCAGGGGGGATTCCAGCCAGTCCATGCGATGGCCTTCCTCAAGGAAGACCTGCAGGCAACCCAGGCCCAGCGCCATGGTGGCGATCCCGGCATAGTCACCTTTTTTCAGCAGTTCCCAGCGTGGCGGGCTCTTGTCCAGGCCGTACAGCAGGCCGGCGGTCATCAGGATGCCTGGTACGATGTTGATGTAGAAAATAAATTCCCAGCCAAAATTTTCCGTCAGCCAGCCGCCAATGGTCGGGCCTATGGCCGGGGCGAAGGTGGCGGTCACGGCGAATAGCGCCATGCCCTTGGGGCGCACCTCCAAGGGTAACTTGGTCAGGATCAGCGAGAAGGCGAAGGGTATCAGTGCGCCGCCGGCCAGGCCCTGGAGCACCCTGAACACGATCATGCTTTCCAGGTTCCAGGCCATCGAGCAGAGCAGTGAGGCGAACACGAAGATCACCGAGACGCACACGGCGAAGCGCCGCGGCGACATGATCATGGTCAGCCAGGCGGCCAGTGGAATGATGATGATTTCGGCCACCAGATAGGAGGTGGAAATCCACGAGCCTTCCTCAATGGTAGCCGACAGTGCGCCCTGAATATCCTTGAGCGAGGAATTGATGATCTGGATATCGAGAATCGCCATGAATGCGCCGAGAATGGCGCTGAGAATGGCGATCCAGTCGCGCCGGGTCGGCGGCGGTATCGGCTGTTCGAAACGCGCGTCAGTCACGCAGGTCGACCTTCACCAGTACCGACATGCCGGGCCGGATGTGGCCGGTCAAGGGATGCCCGTTGGCCGGAACGATCTTGACCGGCATACGCTGCACGACTTTGGTGAAGTTGCCTGTGGCGTTATCCGGCGGCAGCAGGCTGAACTGGGCGCCGGAGGCGGGGAACAGGCTGTCGATGACGCCCTCGATGGGCTGGCCGGGAAAGGCGTCGAACTCCAGGTGAGCCTTGAGTCCTTCGCGCAGACCACGAATCTGGGTTTCCTTGAAGTTGGCCTGTACCCACAGATGCTGCTCTGGTACCAGGGCCAGCAGATGGCTGCCGGGCTGGACGTTGAGTCCGACCCGTACGCTGCGTTGGCCGACCCGGCCGCTGTTCGGGGCGCGGATTTCGGTTCGTTCCAGATCCAGTTCGGCCTTGCTGACGTCGGCCTCAGCCACTTCAATGAGCGCCGCCAGGCGTTGCAGGTCGGCGCGCAGGGTGTCCTTGACCAGTTGCTGGGTCTGCAGGTCAGCTTCTGCTCGTTGGACCTGGGCTTTGGCTACGTCGAGCTGAGCACGGAAGTTGCTGAGCTGCTCTTCCGAGGCATAGCCGGACTGGCGCAGCGGGGTGATGCGGCGAATATCCAGCTCCACGCGCTGGCGCTCGGCCTGGCGGGCCAGAACATCGGCACGGGCGGCGGCAATCAGGCTGTCCTGTTGTGCCAGGCGTGATTCGACCTCGATCCGTTCAGCCTTGCGGGTCGCCAGATTGGCGCGAGCCTGGGCCAGCGCGATCTGGAAGTCCCGTGGGTCAAGACGGATCAGCGGGTCGCCGATTTCCACCCATTGGTTGTCGGCGACCAGCACTTCGGTAACCTGGGCGCTGAGCTGGCTGCTGATACGGGTGATGTCGCCCTGGACATAGGCGTTGTTGGTGGACTGGTAAAAGCGTCCGATAAACCACCAGTGGACAAAGAAAGCGGAGCCGGCCATGGCGAGCAGGAGAAAGAAAACGAACAGGCGCTTGCGAACGTGGGCGGACATGGATACTTCCTTTTCTACTTGTTCGGGCACTGTAGCACTGTTCCAGTAGGCACCAGAGGCGCTAGAATCTGGAAACTTTGTTGCATGACAGGAACAGTTAGCTATGGGTTTGGATGACGCCCTGATCTTCACCCGCGTGGTGGAGTGTCACAGTTTTACCAGCGCCGCGACCACGCTGGGTATGCAGAAGTCCACCGTCAGTCGGCGGATCGCTCAACTAGAGGAGCGGCTGGGGGTGCGCCTGCTTAATCGCACCACGCGCAAATTGCGGCTGACTGAAGTCGGTCAGGCCTATTATGAGCGCTGCCGACAGATCATGCAGGAGTTCTCCGAGGCCGAACAGGCAATCATGCAGTTGCAGCGTGAGCCTACCGGGCTGCTGCGGATCAGTTCGCCGATCGAGTTTGGCCAGCTGTTTCTGGGCAAGGTGGTGGGCGAGTTCATGCGCTGCTACCCGGCGATTCAGGTTGAGGTTGAGCTGACGACCCGGACCGTCGACCCGGTCGAGGAGGGGGTGGATATCGTTATTCACAGAGGGCGTTTACCCGACTCCAGTCTGGTGGCCCGGCCGCTGATTTCCAGCCCCAGCCAGCTGTATGCCAGCCCCGATTACATTCGTCAGTACGGTATGCCTAGCAAGCCTGAAGAGCTGACTCACCACCGCTGCATTCAGAGTGTCAGCGAAACCAGCCGCAAGTGGCACTTCCTTGAGCCCGAGGTCAACGTCACGGTCAACCCGGTGATGACGGTCAACAATGTAACCTTTGCCCGCGAGGCGGCATTGGCGGGGGCCGGGATCGTCAACGTGCCGGCTTTTATTGCCGAGCCCTGTGTCGAGCTGGGTACCCTGGTCAGGGTGCTGGAGCATTGCCGTCTGCCTTCCAGTGAGCTGTGCGCACTGTATCCCTCGCGGCGCTTCCAGGCGATGAAGGTCAAGGCCTTTATCGACTACCTGGTGGAAAGTGTGGATGAGTGGCTCAACAGCAGACTGGAGGCTGAGTCCGAAGCGCTGATAAAATCTGCCGACGAATAGCTTTTTTCTGTGCCCCCGGTATGGGGGCCGTTTATCCGAGAGTATCCATGACCGTTCGTACCCGCATTGCCCCGTCTCCGACAGGTGACCCACACGTCGGCACCGCCTATATCGCCTTGTTCAATGAGTGCTTTGCCCGTCAGCACGGCGGCGAATTCATTTTGCGTATCGAGGACACCGATCAGGTGCGCTCCAGTGCTGAGTCCGAGCAGCAGATTCTGGACTCGCTGCGTTGGCTCGGGTTGCAGTGGGATGAAGGTCCGGACGTGGGTGGTCCGCATGGGCCGTATCGTCAGAGCGAGCGTAGCGAGATCTACCAGGCGCACAGCGAACAACTGATCAGCAATGGCCATGCCTTCCGCTGCTTTTGCAGTAGCGAGCGGCTGGACGCCCTGCGCGCCGAACAAATGGCCAACAAACAGACCCCCGGCTATGACGGTCACTGTCTGCACCTGAGTGCCGAGGAAGTCGAGCGCCGGGTGGCCGCAGGTGAGTCGCACGTTGTGCGCATGAAGGTGCCGAGCGAGGGTGTGTGCGTCGTCAACGACATGCTGCGTGGCGAGATCGAGATTCCCTGGGAACAGGTCGACATGCAGGTGCTGATGAAGGCTGACGGTCTGCCGACCTACCACCTGGCCAACGTGGTCGACGATCATCTGATGCAGATCACCCATGTGCTGCGCGGCGAGGAGTGGATCAACTCGGCACCCAAGCACATGCTGCTGTACCAGTACTTCGGCTGGGACATGCCGCAGTTGTGCCACATGCCGCTGCTACGCAACCCAGACAAGAGCAAGCTGTCCAAGCGCAAGAATCCGACCAGCATCACCTTCTACCAGCGCATGGGCTATCTGCCGCAGGCGCTGCTGAACTATCTGGGGCGCATGGGCTGGTCGATGCCTGATGAGCGGGAAAAATTCAGCCTGGCCGAAATGGTCGAGCATTTCGATATCCACCGGGTATCGCTGGGTGGGCCGATTTTCGATATCGAAAAGCTGGCCTGGCTCAATGGCCTGTGGATTCGTGAGCTGTCACCTGAGGATTTCGCCCGTGCGGTCCAGGCCTGGGCGGTCAATGGCGACTATCTCAAGCCGATGATCCCGCTGGTGCAGAGCCGGGTTGAAACCTTCAGCGATCTGCTGCCGCTGGCCGGCTTCTTCCTGATGGGCCGGCTGGAACTGGATCCGACGCTGTTCAAGCACAAGAAGCTCTCGGAAGACGAGGTGCGTCAAGTGTTGCAGCTGACCCTGTGGAAGCTGGAAGCGCAGCGCCAATGGAACAAGGACAGCATTACCGCCTGTATCCAGTTTGTCGCCGAAGGCCTGGGGTTGAAGTTGCGTGACGTGATGCCGCTGCTGTTCCCGGCGATTACCGGTCAGGCCAGTTCGGTCTCGGTGCTCGATGCCATGGCGCACCTGGGTCCGGATCTGACCCGTTTCCGTCTGCGGCAGGCGCTGGAGCTGCTGGGCGGCACCTCGAAGAAGGAAGTCAAGGCTTGGGAGAAGCTACTGGCTGGATTTGCTCAGGTTGAGGCTTAAGGACCCTCTGAAAACTACCTGCGTTGGCAATACTGCGTTAAAAACAGCCTCGATCGCGAGCCCGGTCAAAATGCTCATTTACACCACGTAAACTGCGCTTTTTCGGCTGTTTTTGCGGGGCCGCCATCGGTATTGTCTTGCCTGCCTCGCCTACGTTTTTCAGAAGTTCCTTAAGTTGCTGTTTTGCGTAAATTTCTGTTGACAGGGTGGGGCGAGGACCATAATATTCGCCCCGTCCTTGAGACGGGGCTATAGCTCAGCTGGGAGAGCGCCTGCATGGCATGCAGGAGGTCAGCGGTTCGATCCCGCTTAGCTCCACCA
>ERZ869909.167-NODE-167-length-98320-cov-6.961768_pt1 | contig 98320 bp, 79 predicted proteins | sample MGYA00520892_ERZ869909 | MGnify/ENA primary metagenome ERZ869909 (study PRJEB32215, sample SAMEA104723947) | bioreactor metagenome | biome: bioreactor; feature: anaerobic bioreactor; material: water | place: China | collected 2015-03-12 ... | reverse complement strand
ACCCCTGCCTCGTTCGGGAAGAACTTCTTCATGAGGCAACGATGTCCGTTTGGAAAGATTTATGATGAGGCAATTCGCCGCATTGGAACGACAGCGACGGGTGCGCTACGATCCGCTAATCTACGCTTGAACCACCATGAAGGGAGTGAGCATGAAGGGGATTATTCTGGCGGGGGGCTCGGGGACGCGTCTGTACCCGATTACGCGGGCAATCAGCAAGCAGCTGATGCCGATTTACGACAAGCCGATGATCTATTACCCGCTTTCCGTGCTGATGCTGGCGGGAATCCGGGAGATATTGGTCATTACCACCCCGCAGGACAGCGCGCAGTTCAGCAACCTCCTCGGCGACGGCGCCGACCTCGGTTGCACCATCGAGTACGCCGTGCAGCACGAGCCGAATGGTCTCGCGCAGGCCTTTGTCATTGGCGCGCCATTCGTGGGCGATGAGAAGGCCGCCCTCATTTTGGGCGACAACATCTTCTACGGTTCCGGGATGGCCGAGCTGTTGCAGTCGCACAACGACCCCGACGGCGGCGTCGTGTTCGCCTACCATGTGTCGGACCCGGAGCGGTACGGCGTGGTCGAGTTTGACGGCGAGCAGCGGGCGATCTCGATTGAGGAAAAGCCCCAGAAACCCAAGTCGAACTATGCGGTGCCGGGGCTGTACTTCTACGATAACGATGTCATTCAGATCGCCCGCGACCTCAAACCCAGCGCCCGGGGCGAGTACGAGATCACGGATGTGAACCGGGCGTATCTCGAGCGCGGCAAGTTGCAGGTCGGCATACTCGATCGCGGCACGGCCTGGCTGGATACGGGCACCTTCGAGTCCTTGATGCAGGCCAGCCAGTTCGTCGAGGTCATCGAAGGCCGGCAGGGTCTCAAGATTGGCTGCATCGAGGAGGTGGCCTACCGCATGGGCTTCATCGATGCGGGGCAACTGCGCGCACTGGCCGAACCCTTGCTCAAGAGCGGCTATGGAGACTACCTGCTGCGGGTGCTGGACGAGGCGTAGGCGCGTTGCGGGGGTATCGTTCTGGGAGGGCGAGCTTTCCTTGCGGAACGAAGCCACTAGGCATCCCTAATGGCGCTACCGGGGAACGCCATGGTCCTCCGTGGCCATGGTGGCGTACTGGCTGCACGCCCGGCTTGTGCCACGCGGGAGCGTGGCGTTCCGCGGAGGCATTCCTTGCGGGCTTACGCTCATGGCGTTCGTCGTCGCACTCGCCCAGCCTCCCGCACGGCCACATCAATGTTGGGAGTATCCCCTACGCGAGAATTGGCGTCGTCCTTGGCCCGCGATCGAGCAACGGCGCGATTCGGTCGAACAGGGCTGCCGCGACGGTGTCCTTCGACATGCGTGCCGGGTCGCCGGGAGCGGAATCGGGCGCGAGGATGACGGCCTGCAAATCAGGCGTGCCGAAGCCCTCCCCGGAGCCGACCACATTGGCGACGAGCAGGTCGAGTTTCTTGCGCTTGAGTTTTTCCATCGCGTTTTCGACAAGATGGTCCGTCTCGGCGGCAAAGCCGACGATGACCTGCCCTTCGCGGCGATTGTTGCTGGCATTCATCAAGATATCGGGGTTTTCGGTCAGCTCGACGGGCGCCATCAGCGTGCCCTTCTTGTGCTTCGTGGCGAGGGGCCGTGCGGGGCGGTAGTCGGCCACGGCCGCGGCGGCGATGAAGACATCGGCATGGTCCAGATGAGCCTCGACGGCATGGGCCATCTCCTCGGCGCTCTCCACGGACACCACCCGTACCGTCGTGGGCAAGGGCGTGTCGCTCGGGCCAGAAACGACGGTGACCTCGGCCCCACGGGCGATGGCCTCGATGGCGAGTGCACGGCCCATCTTGCCGCTGGAGCGATTGCCGATGTATCGGACGGGATCGATGGCCTCGCGGGTGGTTCCACTGGTGATAAGCACGCGCTTGCCGCGCAAATCGTGCAGTTTGCTCACGAGCGGCAGGGCGGCGTCGAGAATCATGTCCGTCTCGATGAGGCGGCCGAGGCCGATCGTGCCGCAGGCGAGTTTGCCATCCCCCGGTCCGACGAAGTAGTTGCCGCGCTGCTTGAGCGTGGCGATGTTCTGCTGCGTGGCCGGATGCTCGTACATGTTGGTGTTCATCGCCGGGGCGAAGAGAATGGGGGCGCGCGTGGCGAGGATTGTAGTGCTGAGCCAATCGTTGGCGAGCCCGTTGGCCACCTTGGCAATGACATTGGCCGTGGCTGGGGCAATGATGAAGAGGTCGGCCTCCTGCGCCACGCGGATGTGCTCAACCGCGGGGTTGGTGAGGGGCTCGAACATATTGACGATCGCCCGCTGGCCGGTGATGGCCTCGAGGCTGGCGGGGCCAATCAATTCGGCGGCGGACTTGGTGAGGACTGGCAATACGCGCGCGCCCAGCTCCACGAGGCGTGAAGCCAGTTCGCACGATTTGTAGGCCGCTATGGAGCCGGTAATGCCGAGAACGACATACCGGCTATTCCATATACGCATCCTCGTCATCCGTGTGGCGCACGATCTTCACCTTGTCCGCGAGGATTTCCTCGAGGGCGATGATGGTCGGCTTCTTTGAAGTGGTTTCCACCAACGGACGGGTGTCCGGGTGCGCCAACTGCGCGGCACGCCGCGCAGCCACGAGAATCAACTCGTAGATGCTGTTGGCCTTGGTCTCGATTTCTTCCAGCGAAAAGGTAGCCATGGGTTGCCTGATTCTCCCTCTAGGCCGCGGCCGCCCGGGCTTCCCGCAGAAATGCGTGGAACGCCGCGACCGCCTCGTCCAGGTTGTCGTTCACAATCACTTGATCAAACTCATCCTGCGCCGCCATTTCTTCCTCGGCGTTCTTCAATCGCAATGCCGTGTCGGCCGGGTCGTTCTGCCCCCGGTGCTCGATACGCTGGCGAAGTACTTCCAAATTCGGCACCGTGATGAATGCCGTGGCCGGATTCAGGCCACTCGCCTTCACCTGCCGCATGCCCTGCACATCCACCTCAAGCACGACATCCTTGCCGGTTGCCATGCGCTGCTCGAGTTCCGCCTTCAGGGTGCCGTACAGGTTGCCGTGAACCTCCGCCCATTCGGCAAAGGCCCCCTCGGCAATCTTCGCTTCAAACGCCGCACGGTCCAAAAAGTAGTAATCCTCGCCCTCGACTTCGCCGTCGCGCGGCGCGCGGGTCGTGCAGGATACCGCTACTTCAAGGTCGGGGTCCGACGCCATCACATGCTCGAGCACCGTGCGCTTGCCGCCGCCCGAGGGCGCGGAAACCACGATGACCCGGCGCTTTCCACCCGCCATCGTCATTCGATATTCATCAACTGTTCGCGGATCTTTTCCAGTTCCGCCTTCATGTCCAGCACTTCGCGGGCAATGGCGCTGTCGCGGCTCTTCACGCCCAGCGTATTCATCTCACGCTGGATTTCCTGCGCGAGGAAGTCCAAGCGGCGTCCGATCGGCTCCGTCGAGGCCAATAGCTCGTCAATGTGGTCGTAGTGCCCCTTCAGGCGCACCACTTCCTCCGTCACATCCGATTTCTCGGCCATGACCGCCACCTCGAGCATCACGCGCTCTTCGGCCACCGAGGGGTCAGCCACCAATTCGACGATCCGCTGCCGCAATCGCTCCTCGTAGAGCGCGCGCACTTCGGGCAATCGCGCCTCAATACGCGCCAGGGCCGCCCGAAGGTCCGTCATACGGCCGCGAATGTCCTCGGCGAGCTGCGCACCTTCCGTGCGGCGCATCGATTCAGCCTGCTCCAAGGCCTCGGCCAGCAATTTCTCGAGGCATGCCTGCGCCTTGTCCAAGTCCTCTTCCGGCTCCTTGAGCGTCAGCACGCCCTCCAACCGGATTAGCGTGTCAATGGACAGGGTACTCATCGTTCCCTGAAGGCGCACCAGGTCCTTGGAGGCGTCAATGTAGCTGCGCGCAACATCCTCGTGAAACTCGATCGAAGTCACGCCGCCCTCGGAACCCCGCTTGCGCGAGACGAATGCATTCACCTTGCCGCGGGACAGCTTGTCCTTCACCACGGCCTTCAGGGGCTGCTCCAGGGCATTCCACGAGTTGGGAAGGCGCAGGGTGCAATCCAAAAAACGATGGTTAACGGTGCTCAGCTCGACCGTTACCTCGTCTCCGTCCAGCAGACCCGAGGCCTTGCCGAATCCCGTCATGCTGCAAACCATGCATAATTCCCATTGCTTTTGGTACTTGAAAGTGAGGAAGTATAGCAGATTCCAAGGGGTTCGGCAAGCGCCAAGTCTCTTTTATAAAAGGAGTTGGAGCTTTGGGCTATGAAAGGGCTTGGGGCGACCTACACCGCCTGAAACGCCACCACGGTCTGGTCGTCGCCCGGGCGACGACCGGCCTCATGATCGCGCACGGTGCGTTGGATCGTCTCGACGGCGCATTGGGCCTCGCCGCTGCACTTGGTCAGGGCACGCCGAATCCCCCGCGAACCCAGGGGTTTCTCCTCGGGCGAGCGGGTCTCGGTGATGCCATCGGTGTACAGCACGACGGTGTCGCCGGTGTCCAGTTGAATGCTGGCATCGTTGGCGTCCACCGCATCGAGCACCCCGAGCGGAAAGCCGTGAGAGCCCTCCAACTTGGAAACCAGGCCATCGGCCCGGCGCAGGAACGGCAACTCGTGGCCCGCCCGCGCATAGGCCAGCGTCCGCGATGCCGGATCGTAGATGCCCAGCCACGCAGTCACGAAGGCAAAGCGCACCCGCCGCTCCTTGAGGTGGCTGTTGAGGTATTCCAACACCGATGCGGGCGAGGTCGGGGCTTCCGGGTAGGCGTGCAACAGGGCATGGAGCATCGCCACGACGACCGCGGCCGACGGGCCGTGGCCGGCCGCATCCGCGACGATAATCATCCAGCGCTCGCCATCCTCCCCCGGCAGGGGAATGAAGTCGTAGTAGTCGCCCCCGGCCCGGTCAAAGGTGTCGTAATAGGCCGCGACCGACAACCCGGGGATATCCGGCACCTTGTCGGGCAGCAGGGAGCGCTGCAACTCGGCGATATGGTCCACTTCGCTTTGAATCCAGGCATGGGCCTGCTGCAGGGCCTCCATAACCGCGAGGTTGTTCACGGTTGACCACATCAGGTTGCCGCGCAGCATCGCCTCGACGAGGTCGTCGCTATCAAAGGCCGTCGAGCGCGGGTCAAACAGCAGGTTCCAGTCCTGCGGGCCGCCGCTGTGATGCAAGGGCACGACAAGGACCGACCGAAACTTCGCGAAGGTATCCGCGAAGACAGGGTCGTCCGCCGCATCGAGGTTGTGGGCCAGCTTGGGCTCCGGCGTGGCAATCAAGTCCGACACGAAGCCGCCGCGCAGGATGGGCAGCACCGCGGGGTCGTCGGCGGGGTCGTGAATTGCCATGACCTCCTTGCCACCGGCAACCCGCAGACCCAGCACGCGAAACTCGCCCGCGGCCAGGCCACGGGTCGTCAAACGGATGAAGGCCCGCGGCGCGAACAGGCGCTGCAGGCCCGCCAGGACCAGCTCGAGGACCACCGCCGGGTTTTCCGCCTTGCCGAGCAGGGCGATCATCTCGGCGTACACGGCAACACGGGGGTCGTCGGTGGTGTTCACGAGGGTATATTTTGGTTCGTTCGTTTGCATGGTGACGCGGTAGCATACGGTAGCGCGATGCCCGGCTCCAAATGCATGCATTCCGCACCTCTCTTTCCTTCGTTTGGGTATAGCCCTACACCAATCCGTGAGAGCATGCGCAGTATCGGGCATACGAGCACCGTGCATTGCGTTATGATGGCTATCTCCTCCAACCATCAGGACATCACCATGCCCCCATACCCCACCATCGTCTGGTTCCGGCAGGATCTCCGCCTCGAGGACAACCCTGCCCTGCATGCCGCCGTTGAGCGCGGCCCAATCATCCCGGTCTACATCTGGTCGCCAGAGGATGAGGCCCCATGGGCGCCGGGAGCCGCCAGTCGATACTGGCTGCATCAATCACTGGAGCGCCTTGGCGCGGACTTGGCCAAGCATCGGGTGAGACTGGTGCTTCGCATCGGCCCGGCCGCCAAGGTGCTGGACGCCCTGCTGGAGGAAACGAAGGCAGGCGCCGTCTATTGGAACCGCCGCTACGAGCCGAATGTCATCGAGCGGGACGCTGCCATCAAGAAGGCACTCACAGGGCGCGGGATCGAGGTCAAGAGTTTTAATGGTGCGCTCCTGTTCGAGCCGTGGGAGATCGAGAATAAATCCGGCAAGCCCTACCAAGTGTTCACGCAATTCTGGAAGACCTGCCTGAAAGGCTCCGAACCGGCCGCCCCCCTTCCCGCACCAGCGAATTTCACCGTGCCGGAGCGTTCGCCGGAAACTTTCGCCTTGGCCGATCTGGAGCTGGAGCCCACGATCGACTGGGCGGGCGGCATCCGCGAGGCATGGGACATCGGCGAGGAGGCCGCGCATACGCGGCTCGAGGCCTTTCTCGATGAGGCCGTGCAGGATTACGCCGCCAAGCGCAACAATCCGGATACGGATGGAACCTCGCGCATGTCGCCGCACCTGCACTTTGGCGAGATCGGCCCGCGTCAGATCTGGCATGCGGTGCAACGGCGCGGCACGGATCTCGGCGGCACGACGGGGGCCGAGAAATTTCTGGCGGAGGTTGGCTGGCGTGAGTTCTCCCACCACCTGCTCTACCACTTCCCCCACACGACGGATGCACCGCTGCGGGAGAACTTCGCGCATTTCCCCTGGCACGACGATGACGAGGCCTTGCAGTCATGGCAGCGAGGCCGGACGGGCTACCCGATGGTCGACGCCGGCATGCGGGAACTCTGGCACACCGGCTGGATGCACAACCGCGTGCGGATGATCACCGCCTCCTTTCTCACCAAGGACCTCGTGCTCGCGTGGCAGCACGGCGCGAAATGGTTCTGGGATACCCTCGTCGACGCCGATCTCGCGAATAACACGCAGGGCTGGCAATGGACCGCCGGCTGCGGCGCGGATGCAGCGCCGTACTTCCGCATTTTCAACCCCGTGACGCAGGGGCAGAAGTTTGACCCGAATGGCGACTATGTACGCCGCTGGGTGCCCGAGTTGGCCGCGCTTCCAACGAAGTATCTGCATGGTCCGTGGGAGGCCCCGGCGGCGGTACTGAAAGACGCGGGGATCACCCTCGGTGAGACTTACCCGAAACCGATTGTCGACCATAAGGAAGCGCGCGAGAAGGCCCTGGCGGCCTTCGAGGCGATCAAGGTGCACGCATGAGCCACTCGGATACAGCAAACCGCACGATCCTATTGACCGGCGCCACCGGGTATGTCGGCGGCCGTCTGCTGGAACCGCTCCAGAAGCGCGGCTATCGCGTTCGCTGCCTGGCACGCCGGCCCGATGCCCTCGACGGCCGCATCACCCCGATGCCGGAAGTCGTAAAGGGGGACATTCGCGATCCCGAGGCCCTGCGCACGGCCATGGAGGGAGTCGACACGGCACTGTTCCTCGTGCATGCCCTGGGGGCCGGCACGCAGTTTGAAGAGGAAGAATACGCCGGCGCGCGGACATTCGGACAGGCCGCACGCGAGGCGGGTGTCAAACACATCGTATACCTTGGCGGCCTGGCGCACGGCGACGACCTCTCCCCCCATCTCGCCAGCCGCATTCGCGTTGGCGAGATCCTGGCGAAGAGCGGCGTGCCTGTCACCGAGTTTCGCGCCTCGGTCATCATCGGCTCGGGCAGCGCCTCCTTCGAGATGATCCGGCACCTGGTGAATCGCGTGCCGCTGCTCATCTGTCCGACCTGGGTGATGACTCCCGCGCAGCCCATCGCTATCCAGGACATCCTCGCGTATCTGCTGGCGAGCCTTGAGGCTGGGCCGGAGGCCGCAGGGGTCTACGAGATTGGCGGCGAGGACACCGTCTCCTACCGTGAGCTGATGATGGAAGTCGCCCGGCAGAAGGATTTAAATCGGCGCATCATCCCCGTGCCGATCCTATCGCCTCGCCTGAGCAGTCGCTGGCTCGCCCTCGTGACGCCGCTCTACGCCGAAATTGGCCGCAAACTCATCGACGGCGTACGGCACCCGAGCGTCGTGCGGGATTTCTCGGCGCTGAAGCAGTTTCCCATTCGCCCGATCGGGTACAAGCAAGCCATATCCAGCGCGTTGGCCAAAGAAGAGCGTGAATTTGCAGAGACCCACTGGGCCGACGCCCTTTCCTCCGGCGCAGGTGCGCCCACCTGGGGTGGAGTCGAGGTGAAATCCCGATTGATCGATCAGCGCGAGCGCCAAGTGATGGCGAGTCCCGAGCTGGTCTTTCAGGCCGTGGAGCGAATCGGGGGACGCACAGGCTGGTACTACGCCAATTGGCTCTGGGATGTCCGCGGGCTGATCGACCTCATGGCGGGTGGGCCGGGAATGCGCCGAGGACGCCGGGATTCACAGCGCCTGCGCGTAGGCGACATCCTCGACTGCTGGCGTGTGGAGCGAGTCGAGCGCGGGCAACGACTTCGATTGCACGCGGAAATGAAACTCCCCGGGGAGGCTTGGCTCGAATTCGAGGTAGCCCCGGAGGGCTCCGGCGCGGTCTTGAAGCAAGCGGCCATCTTTCAGCCCAAGGGGCTGTCGGGCATGTTGTATTGGTATGGCATCTACCCGCTCCACCAAGTGGTGTTCGCGGGCATGTTGCGGGGTATCGCCAAGGCGGCGGAGAAACAGGGCTAAAACGGGGAACCATTCCATGCGAATCTTCATCAACATTCTCGGACTTGTGGTATTCATTGCCCTGCCCCTCGCGGCCGCGGCGATTGGTGGTATGGCCACCGGCTCCTCCGTCGGTTCGTGGTACCCGGAAATCGCCAAGCCCAGCTGGACGCCCGACGGAAGCGTGATCGGCACCGTGTGGGGGATTCTCTACCCGGCCATGGGAATCGCGGCATGGTTGGTATGGCTCCAGCGCGAGCGCACGCGCGTGTTCGAGCCGCTCCTGATCTGGCTGATTCATCTGCCGTTCAATGCGCTCTGGTCCGTTCTTTTCTTCGGTCTGCAAAGCCCAGGACTCGCCCTGCTCGAAATCGTGGTGCTCTGGGTGCTGATTGCCGTCACAACGGCCGCCTTCTATACGCGCTCCGTCGCGGCCGGCGTCCTGATGACCCCCTATGTCCTCTGGGTCGCCTTTGCGGGGTTCCTGAACTTCTGCATCTGGTGGATGAACCTCTAACAAGTTGGAGCGAATGAATGCATGGACCGGCAAAATCCGTCGTCGTCATCGGGGCCGGGGTGTCGGGTCTGGCGGCCGCACGCGCATTGCAGCAGCGGGGCGTCTCGGTCTCGATTTATGACAAGGGCCGAGGCGTCGGCGGGCGCTGCGCCACGCGACGCTGGGACAAGGATGTCTATGACCACGGCGCGCAGTACTTCACCGCGCGTGCGGAGACATTCCAGAACGCCGTGGAGGAAGCGGTGAGGGATGGCGCGGTCGTGGAGTGGTGCCAAGGATTTCCCACGGAGACCGGCACACCCCGTGATGACGGTCATTCGCGCTATCGAGGCGCCCCGTGCATGACCGCGTTCCCGAAATGGCTCGCAAAGGATTTGACGATTCATACTGGGCACCATGCTACCCGCATTGAGCGAGCCGGGGACGGTTGCACCGTGACCTTCGATACCGGCGAGGAAGTTTTGGCAGATGCCGTCATCGTGACTCCGCCGGTTCCGCAATCAATCGCATTGCTGGAGGGCGGTGGTGTGGAGATTCCTCGACCGGCTCGTGAGATCCTCGATGGAATCCACTACGCCCCGTGCTTTGCGTTGATGGCGCGCCTGCGGGCCGTGCCGATGATCGCACATCCGGGCGGAATGCGCCCGCGCGAGGGCGGCCCAATCGCGTGGATCGCCGACAACGCGCGCAAGGGGATCTCGCCCACTCCTTGCCTGACCGTCCATGCCTCCGTTGATTTTTCCAATAAATACTTCGATACCGATTCCGAGGAGGTCAAGGGCATGCTGATCGAAGCGGTGGAGCATGCCCTCGGCTGCGAAGTCATGGATGCCCAGCTTCACCGGTGGCGCTATGCGATGCCCCTCACCACCCCGGCCGAGCCCTGCCTCGTCCTTTCCGGACCCGCGCCGATCGTGCTCGCCGGCGACGGCTTTGGCGGACCCAAGGTGGAGGGGGCGTTTCTCTCGGGACTCGCGGCGGCGGAAACCCTGCACTCCGGGTAAATTGCGGTATAATTCATGGGTGATGCTCCATCGAAAGCAGGGAACTCCTTCATGAATTGCCAAGTAAGCCCTGACATGCTCCAGCGGTACGACCGCCCCGGACCGCGGTACACCAGCTACCCGCCGGTGCCGTTCTGGGATGAGTCCTTCGGCCCGTCGGACTACCACGCCGCGCTCCAACGCAGCGGTGAAACGCCCGACTCCCCCTTGTCGCTGTATGTCCACATCCCCTTTTGCCACCACCGATGCGATTTCTGCGGCTGCAATGTGATCATCTCGCGCAAGGACGGCGTGGCCGACAATTACCTCGAGTACCTGGGCAAAGAGCTGGCCCTCGTGCGGGATGCCCTGGGCGCACGGCGCACCCTGCGGCAACTGCACCTCGGTGGCGGCACACCGACCTTCCTAACGCCCGCGCAGCTCATCCGACTCCACGAAACGGTGACGGCGCATTTCGACATCGCGCCGGATGCGGAGGTGGCGCTGGAGGCTGACCCGCGCGTGACGACAGTGGAGCAGATCGCCTGCCTGCGGGCGCTCGGCTTCAATCGCCTGAGCATGGGCGTGCAGGACCTTGACCCCGAGGTGCAGGAGGCCATCGGCCGAGGCCAGAGCGTTGCGGAGACGGTCGCGCTGTATGAGGTCGCACGCGCGCATGGGTTCGAAAGCATCAGCATGGATTTGGTCTACGGCCTGCCCGGGCAACGGCTCGAGACCTGGCAACACACGCTGGATACGGTCATTGCGTTGCGGCCGGACCGGCTCGCCATCTACAGCTACGCGCACCTGCCGCTGACCCTACGCAATCAGAAGCGCATCGACTCGAACCTGCTGCCGGACACGGAAACCAAGTACGCATTGTTCGCCTACGCCCGCGAACGCCTCCTGTCAGCCGGGTACACAGCAATCGGCATGGATCACTTCGCCCTGCCAGAAGATGAACTCGCGCTTGCGATGGATGCCGGCCGACTGCGCCGCAATTTCATGGGCTACACCGTCGTGCAGGCGCCGGAGACGATCGGCATTGGCACCTCGGCCATTGGCGAGATCGGCGGGGCCTTCGCACAGAACGAAAAGAAGCTCTCGCGCTACTACCGCGCCTTGGACGATGGCCGCTTCGCCACGATGCTGGGCTACACGATGACAGATGACGACCGCATGCGGGCGTGGATCATCCGCGAGCTGACCTGCAATTTCCGGCTGGATTTCGACGCCCTTCGCGCGCAATTCGCCCTCGACTACGACACAACCTTCGCCGAGGAGGAGGCCGAACTCTCCCCCTACTACGCCGACGCCTTTATCGAGCGCACGGAGTCCGGCCTGCGCGTATTGCCCCTCGGCCAGGTCTTCGTGCGCAACCTCGCCATGGTGTTCGACGCCCACCTGCGCCGCAAACGCACCACCGCCCGCTTCAGCCGCACGGTGTAATCGCGCCACGGACGCGTCTGCTTTGCCCAGTGCATAGTCCGCCTCCCTTTGCTATAGTTTCCGCAGGAGGGGAAGGCGATGAGCGATGAAGCGTACGAAGCCGTCGTGGAGCAGAACCGCTCGCTGAGGCGATACAATTTGCTTCTCGTGCTCCTCTTTTTCGGGCCAACGGCTGCCATGGTAGCCGGTGCCTATTTCGGGGCCTGGTACTATGTCGTTGTGACGCTCGCGGAAGGGACCTACTTCGGTTCGTTTCACTATCTCGGGGATGTGAGAGACCGCTATCTCGAATGGGCGGCCCTTTATCTCATCCCATTCTCCCTCGTCGTTTTTGTGTGGTGGAGTTGGTTCGCCATCCGCTCGCGCCGGCCCAAGCCATCTGTGTCTCCGCCCCCGAGTTTTCCCAATCGGCTGACCTACGCCCTGCTCCTCGCGTTTCTGCTCACCTTCGTCTGGCCCCCGATTGTCATGGCCTCCGCATATTTTCTTTTCGCGGGCAATCCAGTGGACGCAGACCAGGGAAACGACTTGGCCGGTCAATCATTGGTATTAAATATCCTGATCACCGCCGGAGTTGTGTCGGTGCTGTTGTTCTTGTCTAATGCCGTGATGCGCTACTCGCGGCGCTCATTGGGGATCGACGCGCGCTAACCAACAGGGAGGGCAACGGGCATGCTCGAATCGTTCCGGCAATTGGACCGCATTCTGCGCGGGGAGGCAACGCAGCTCTCGAAATTGCGCCATGGTCAGATCGAATTGCCGGTGCGGGGGCTGCTCATCGCGGCGACGGTGTTGGCGATGGTGTATGGCGTGTTCATGGGCTCGTTCGCGGTGATTCGCACGGGCGGCGCGGGCGAGGCGTGGATGCAGCTGCTGGCGAGCGTCGTCAAGCTGCCATTGCTGTTTTTTCTCACGCTGCTGGTGACGCTGCCATCACTGTATGTCTTCAATGCGCTCGTGGGCTCGCGCTTGACGATGCAGTCCGTGGCGCGACTGCTGGTGGCGATGCTCGGGGTGATGCTGGCGGTGCTGGCTTCGCTCGGGCCGATCGTGGCCTTCTTCGGCGTCAGCACGACGAGCTATGTGTTCATGAAGCTACTGAATGTGGCCATGGCGGCCGTGGCGGGATTCCTGGGCCTGGCCTTTCTCGTGCAGACCCTTCACCGGCTGGTCATGGCGCAGAATCCCGCTCCCGAGACACCTGAGACGCCCGAGTCGCCCGAGCCCCCCAAACCGCCCGAGTTGCCGGCGTCGATGCCCCCGCCTCCCCCGCATCAGGCATATAGCGCGGCGGTCACCTCGGAGGACGCCATGATCGACCGGCGCGCGAAGTTGGTCTTCCGCATCTGGGTCGTGGTATTCGGGCTCGTGGGGGCGCAGATGAGCTGGGTGTTGCGGCCCTTCATCGGCAGTCCGGAGATTCCCTTTACCTGGTTCCGCGCACGCGAGAGCAATTTCTTCCTCGATGTGATGCAGTCCCTCGGTCAGTTGCTCGGGGCCTAGGCGGTCATGGTCAGGGCCTTGGCCTATCCCGGGGAATTGCTGCGCGGAAGGGCGTGGTGGGTCGAGGGCGGCGAGACCCGCGTTCGCATCGGACAGCTGTGCGCCATGCTCATTCTGTTCGGCCTGGCCTACGGCGCGGTGATGGGCGCCTTCGGCGGATTCACCGGCGACCGCATCTGGCAGGTGTGGTACTCGGCACTCAAGGTCCCCCTGTTGCTCCTGTGCACATTCGCGCTGAGCATCCCCAGTTTCTTCGTTATCAACTCGCTCTACGGCCTGCGCGACGATTTCACCCGTGTCATGCGCGCACTTATCGCCACGCAGGCAGGGTTGACCGTCATCCTGGCATCGCTCGCGCCCCTCACGGTCCTGTGGTACTTGTCGTTCCCACACTACAATCTCGCGATCCTCTTCAACGGCCTGATGTTCGGCGGAGCGAGTCTCGGCGCGCAGGTGTTGCTGCAACGCTTCTACCGGCCGCTCATTGCCCGCAACCATCGCCACCGGATGCTCCTGCGCGCGTGGCTGATGATCTACGCCTTCGTCGGCATCCAGATGGGCTGGGTTCTGCGTCCCTTCGTGGGCACGCCCGATGCCCCCGTGCAATTCTTCCGGGAAGGCGCCTGGGGCAACGGCTATGTCGAGCTATTCGGCATCATCGCGCGTGTCTTGACGGGGTGAGACGCGGGTGGGGCGGATCGTCGCCAAGACAAGGAGAAATCCCAGCGCCCCGCCGGCGTAGCTGGCGTTGTGGATGTACGCAACGCGGACGAATGCCCATTCATCCTCGATTCGAAACAGGGTGAACGCCCTTGTCCACGCGCTGTAGTCGCCCCCCGGTCCACACGCGAGACCGTAGGCAAAGCCGAGAATTCCCGCGGCGACGCCCGCCGCAAAGACGATGAGAAACGCTTGCCCGATCTGGCGGCGGGCTTGCCCAGTGGATTGACCGGGAACCAACCGTCGGGCGAGGAACCATGCGAGGATTCCGCCGACCCACCATGTGCCCAACAGACCCACGGTGGATGCGAATACACGGTCGCCCAGTCCGAAATCGGCGTAATGAAACTGTTGAAACTTCATATTCGTGAAGTATTCCGGGGAGATCGCGAAGGTGAATTGGTCGTGCACGATGCCGTAGAGGCCGGCGAGCAAGGCACCTTGGAGCGTCACGGCCGCCATGACGGGCAAGTCGGACAGGGCAATGCGTGGCGCCAAGTACTTTCGCATGTGGGGCGGTTTCCTGCCGCAACGGGCGTCGGCCTCGTTCAGATTCGCAACTGGAACGCGAATCGCAGCGGATTTGTCGACAGCCCAAGCGTACTAGTCCGAATCGCCGACGAGTGCGCCCTGTCCGGCGAGAACGCCGATTTCCTGCCCGACGAGGAGTTTCTGCAAGCGGGTCAGCATGCGCGAAGTGACGATGGCGCCACTGCGGACGAGGAACTGCCCCTGAGCGTCGTACACATCCTGGGCGATGACCTGGCCCGGCTGCAGTTCCGCGGCTGTTATCCGGATGGTGAGGGCGGGATCCTCCGCCTCGACGATGGCGCGAATGGCGCTGGCGGCGCGTGCAGCGAGTTTGGGATCGTACCAGGTACCCGCGTATTCCTTCAGGTGCGCATGGTAATCCGCAACGGTTGCATTGCGCTTGGTGTACATGGAGAAGGTGTCGAGGCCGTCGGCAATGCGGATGATGCGGGCACCGAGCGGAATGCGCTCGCCCTTGAGTCCATCAGGAAATCCCGTGCCGTCGAAGTTTTCCGTATGCGCCTCGATGAGATCGACGATCTCGGCCGTGCCGGGAACCTCGCTGATGAGGGTACCGCCGATGATCGGGTACTGCTCATAGGCGGTGCGGAGTTTCGGGGTCAAGGTCCATGGCGCCGAAATCTTCACCTCATCGGGCATGCCAAACTGGCCGAGGTCGTGCAGAAGGGCGGCGATACTCAGGTCGCGCAACGCCTTTTCATTAAGGCCCAACTCCGATCCAATTGCTTCGGCGAATTGCTCCACGCGGCCGGAATGGCTGGCCGCGCCTTGCCCCACTTGCGACACAAGGCTGGACAGCACGCGAAGCGAGCCGACGAAGCCTTTGCCGATGCGCTCTTTCTCGGCCTCGAGTTCGCGGATTGTGTCCTTGAAGGAATTGGTGATGTTGGCGAGCTGCGCGTTGAGGGCATCGGTTGCCGCCGAAATCTGGGCCGTAATGTCGAACTCGGGCTGAGCGGACTTTTTCGGCTCCGCGACATGACGCAACAAGAGCGCCTTCATCTTGGCAGCAAACAGATCGTACTCGAGCGGCTTAAAGCAGAGGTCGGTCACCCCGCGGCGGATGAGGTCACGCACGATGCGCGGCTCCGTCAGGCCCGTGATGGCCACGAGCAATTCCGGGTTGCCCTTCTCCATCCGTGAGGACAGAAGACTGTGCCCGTGCCGGCCCGGCATGCGAATGTCGGTAATCAGCATGTCAAAATGCATGCTGTCCATGAGTTCATCGGCCTCGTCGGCCCCAGCCGCCGTTTCCACGACAAGTTTTTCGTGCTCGAGGTATCGCTTCAACACCTTCCGAAGTGGCTCTTCATCGTCGACAACGAGGACGCGAAAGGATTTGGACGATATGCCCTGCGTTGTGCTCATGCCCGTCTCTCCAACCGCTTGGGTGTGGTACAGCTACTCCATTGACGGTACTGGGTCAGCGTTGCCCCCCGGATCGCCGGCTCGTCGCAAGCCGCGTCCTCCCTGTATACGCAATGAGGATCACGCCTCACCCCGTATAATTACCAAAGATATCACACAATTCACAGCGTTGAACACATTTTCAGCACCAACCCCTGTCTGGATCCGGTGCACTCATGATCCGCTTCTCGGGGTTGAAACGGACCGCCCACGGAACGGGTCCAAGCGTGTAGGGCTTGCATTCCCCGTGCTTTTGGGAAAGAATGGCCACTAATCGCAAATCGACGGTGCGCAGTCGCGCCCGGAACCGCAGGAGGTACACGACATGGGCTTGACACGCCGCACATTTCTGGGAAGCGGCGCCGCCGCCGTGGTGGCTGGCACCATGGCGAAGGGCACCGTATGGGGCGCGAATGAACGCGTCAACATTTGCAGCATTGGCGTCGGCGGGCAGGGCAGCTCGCTGATGAACAACTTTCAGAATCATGAACTTGGCGAAGTCATCGCGGTATGCGATGCGGACAGCCGCCGGATGGACGCCGCGGCGAATAACATCGAGCGCAATAGCGGGAAGGCGCCCAGTAAATACACCGACATCCGTGAGGCCCTCGCGAACGACGAAATCGATGCGGTCGTGATCGCCACGCCGAACCACTGGCACGCGCTGGCGTCCATCTGGGCGATGATGGCGGGCAAGGATGTCTATGTGGAAAAGCCGCTTTCCCACAGCGTGTGGGAAGGCCGCGAGCTGGTCAAGTGGCAGGAACGCACGGGCCGCATCGTCATGCACGGCACACAGAATCGCTCGAGTGGCCGCTGGATGCGCGACATCAAGCTCCTTCAGGATGGTTCGGTCATCGGGCCGGTGCACATGGCGAAGGGCTACACCTACAAGACGGGCAACCGCCGCTCGATCGGCTTTGCGGAGCCGGAGGCCGTGCCGGCTTATTTGGACTGGAACCTCTGGCAGGGGCCGGCGGCGCAGGAGAATCCCTACCGCAGCGTCTACCACCCGTATAACTGGCATTGGTTCTGGGACTACGGCAATGGCGAGACGGGCAACCAGGGCGTGCACGAGATGGACCTGTGCATCTGGGGTCTCAATCGGGGTTGGCCGGTGCAGGTGTACAGCTCGGGCGCCCGCCATGTGTGGGACGACATGGGCGAAACGCCGAATGTGCAGACTTCCACCTTCACCTACGCCGACGGCGCAACCATGGTCTTTGAGATCCGCAACACGGGCTCATGGAACGAGGGCGAGCGCGAGACGGCGGCGCATTTCCTTGCGGCCGAGGGGTACTACCTTCAGGGCAAGGGCTTCTTCAATTACAACCACGAGCCCATCCCCGTGGATGCGCCGGAAGGCGAGACGGACGGCCAACATGGCAACTTCCTCAAGGCGGTGCGTAGCGGCGACTACAACGATGTGCCGGCCAATGCCCTGGAGGGCCACATCTCGTCGGGCCATTGTCACATCGCGAATATCGCGTACCGCGTGAAGCGCTCGCTGAATTTCGATGGCGGCACGGAGACCTTCGTGGCGGACGAGGAGGCGAACGCAATGCTTCGCCCGGGCAACCGCACGGGCTTCGAGATTCCCGAAGCCTAGCGTAGCCCGAACCTGTATCAACACAATTGAAGCCCACCCTGAGTGCTCAGGGTGGGCTTCGTTGTTTCTTGTCGTTACCTCTTGACCATGCCGCCAAAGGGCGAGCGTTCTCAGGAATCGGGCTTGCTGTTCGACCTGCGTCGGCGGCGGGCCTTCTGCTTCCGAAGCTTCTCGGCCTGCTTGGCCTCCGGGCTGCCGGCCCCGAGCGTTTCCTGCTCCACAAGCTCGCACAGGCGCACCCGGGCGTAGTAGCGGTTGAGGGCCTGCGAGCGGGCCTGCTGCATTTTCACCTGCTTCCCGCTCGGGCCGTGCGTGAGCATCACGCAAGTGGCGGTGCGGTTGACATGCTGGCCACCCGCCCCGCCGGAGGTGACGAATCGCTCGGTGAGGTCGGCCTCGTGAATGGCGAGTGCGGCCATGCGGTTGCGCAGGGCAACCGCCTTCTTTTCGGTAACACCAAAGTCAGGCATACGCAGGAGTGTGCCGCATCGGCGCCATGGGAAGCGAGTTCATCCATGGAGAGCACGCCCCATCCCGAAAAGAAGGATGGGGCCGCTCCGGGTGGTACGGGGGGAACCGGAGCGGCCCCAAGGGGTGGAGTCCCAGGTTCGGGGGAGACCGGGACTACTCTACCCTTGAAGGAACGCGTCGAGGCGTTCCTGAATGAGCGCTGAGATGGAATCGATCTTGCCATTGGCCTGTGGCGTGAGGGCCTGCAGGGCCTCGAGAATGCCGCGGGCCTCATCAATGCCCTGCTGAATCGCGGGGCCAATGAGGTCGATGAAGGCCTGACGGGCTTCCCCGTCATCCTCGATGCCCTTGTTGTTCGCGCGAAAATTATCGAAAAAGTTCAGGGCGAAATCCACGATGCGGGCGGCCGTGGCCTCGGGGGAGAGATCAAGCGAATTGCCCTCGGGAAGGCCCAAGGCCTCGCGGGCCTCCGTGACCACTGCCTGAAGCTTGGCGATCGCACGCTCGGTGACGATCTCAATCGTCTGCCGTGCGCTGACGGGACCGTTGCCCCCAAGGGCAAGTTTATCCCCGATGAGCGAAGCCGCTTGCCCATCCTTGCGGACGGTGAGCTGGGCGCTGTAGGCGGAAAAGTTGAGCTGGGTGGATACGCCGGAAATGCTGCTTCCCATGGTCGAAACCCCTCATGAGCGTCGTGCGCCGCCAAATGGCCCCATTGCCTGCGGCGCGTACCGGGAGTTCCCTCCCATGGGAACCTCCGGTTGGTAATATATCGGCATATGCGGGGTGTCGCTTGAGGGATATAACCAGAAATCGCGGAAAACATTCAGCATTGCACACATAACACTCAGTCTAGACAACTAATTTCTGTGCGCGGTGTTGCTGGAATTGCACTCAGACCAAGAGCATGGGGCGCTTCGTTCAATTCCACCATGCACTTACGATTATTTTGGAAAATCGGCACAAAACATGCCCTAGAAATCCTGTGCGGTGGCATCAGAACAGCCCGATCGGGCTGCCATCCTTACGGACGCGTCTCCCCCCATGCATATGGACGCGTCGCGTATCTTCACCCTGCCAAGGGTGCCGCCAAGGGCGTATCCCCCACGCCCTTGGCGGATTTTATTTAAGGCGCGGATTCGGGATGGGTCTTCTCGGCAATGAGGGCGGTGATCACTTCCACGAGGTGGGAGGGCCGGTAGGGCTTTGGGACAAAGGCCGTTGCGGGTTCCTCGAGAAGCCGGTCCACCGCGACTCGCGGCAGATAGCCGCTGGAGAAGACCACCGGGACAACGGGCCCTTTGGCCCGCATCTCAAGGAAGGCCTGCTCGCCATCCATCTCAGGCATGGCCATATCGAGGAGGACGAGATGAAGCTCGGGGGCGTACTTCAGAAACTGCTCCACGCCTTCCCTGCCGTCGCAAGCCTCGATGACGGAAAAGCCCACGCGCTCGAGGATTCGCTTCGCGACGGCCCGTACGACGGGCTCATCATCCACAATGAGAACGGAGCCTGACAGGCTGCTTGGAACGGGAACGGAAGCAGGCCTCGGCGCTGAAGGCTTCCTGTTATCACTGGGTCCCTCGGCGAGGGGTAGAAACACCGTGAGCCGTGAACCTTGGCCGGGTTGGGTGTCCACCGCGATCACGCCATTGTGCGCGCGCACGATACCCAGCGTAGCAGCCAGGCCAAGTCCGGTCCCATGGGGTTTGGAGGTGAAGAACGGGTCAAACATTCTCGCAACGGTTTCGGGGGTCATGCCGCAACCGGTATCCTCGACCTCGACGAAGGCGTAACGCCCCTTGGGCGCCTCAGAACCGAGGTACACCCGGCGCAGGAAGGCAGGTTCCAGCTCGCGCACTCCTGTTCGCAGCCATATGTTTCCCGGCTCGTTCTCAAGTGCTTGGGCGGCATTGGTGATGAGATTCATCACGATCTGGCGCAGTTGCGTTTCGTCCGCCTCGACCATGGGCGCCGCCTCCGCCAGGTCGAACGAAAGCTTGGCCTTCTTGCTGATGCTCGTGCGGATGAGGTGCCCGATGTCTTCCACCAGGTGATTCAGATCGAGCCGGCGCTTGGAGGCCTTTCCGTGACCGGCATATGCAAGCATCTGCCGGACAAGCTGCGCAGCATGCTTGGCGGCTCGCTCGACCTCGGCAACACTCTCGTGTACGGCCGAGCCGGGGGTGCTGTCCTGCATGGCGATGCTGGCATTGCCCAGGATGCCGGTCAACAGATTGTTGAAATCATGCGCGATACCGCCCACGAGTACGCCAAGGCTTTCCATTTTCTGGGCGGTCTGCACCTGCATTTCGAGGCTTCGACGCTCTTCCTCGGATGTCATGCGACTCACGGCGTACGAGAACACCTGCGCGGCTAGACGCAGGGAATTGATTTCTTCCGTCGTCCAGCGCTTCTCTTGATGGACCGTCTCGAAGCCAAAAAAACCGCGCCAGACCCCTTCGCTATACAGAGGCAGCACGATGCTGCTTTGAACGCCTTGCTGTTCGAACAGGACGCGCTCGGCCGCCGCACTCGGCGGGAGTTCATCGAGCGCTGGAACATACAGCAGCCCATCCTCCATCAAGGCATGCCAGGCGTAGGGGTACTCTTGCAAGGAAACGCCCTGAATGATGTCCTCGTGCGCATCAATTCCCTCACGGGCCCAGGCGAACCCGCTGGACACCACTTGCAGGTCCGGTGAAACAAGGGTAAGGAAAGAGCGATCGACATCCGACAACGCGCCGAGTAACTCGAGGGCATGGTTAATGGCCTGATCCATGGCATCGGGGCGGGCATTGATGAATTGCGTGGAGATTTGTGAGATGACGCTCTCGAATGCAAGCCGTTGCTCGAGCTCACGCTGGAAGCGGACTTGCGTGGTCACTTCCCGAAGGATGCCGAAGCGCGCTGGCTGGCCCATGAAGTCGCCATCGAGCAGCGCGCGCTCAAGGTAGCGCTCCTCCCCGTCGGTTCGAAGCGCCTTGAGCCGGGACCATCGCACCTGGCCGGCGTTGTCCGAGGTCTTCTCTTTCATCACGGCGTTGTCCAACTCATGGACAAACTGATCCAAGCTCTGGCCGAGCAACTCGTCGAGACGCGACACACCGAGCAACGCCAGGCTCGCCCGGTTGGCGTAGAGCACCGAACCTTCATGCTCCACATAGAGTCCATCCGGGGCGGATTCGACGATCGCCTGAAAGCGGGTGCGGCTGGCGGCAAGTTCCTCCTCTGCCCGTTTCCGGTCGGTAATATCCACAAAACTCGTGAGGACCGTGGGCTTCCCCTGGTATTCGATCGGCTGGGCCCCGACAAGCAGATGGCGGAGTTCCCCACCGGGCCGGACGATGGCCACCTCGTACTCTGTCGGCGCCTCGAGCCCAGCCGCGCGGCGTCGGCCGTAGTCGCGAATCCGCTGGAGCTCGTAGGGAGCGAGGTATTCCTCGAGTGCCAAGGAGGACGGTTCGACATCGGCCGGCACTCCGAAAATCGCCCGAGCGGTGGGATTGATGTCAATCACCTGGGAGTTGCGGGCAAGGATGACGCCGAACGGGGCCGTATCGAGGAGAATGTCGTAGCGATTCTCGGAGTCGCGCAGGGCGCGCAGTGTCTGGGTGAGGGGCGTTACATCCCGGGCGATGCCTCGGATTCGCTGGGGCGCACCGGAATCGTCGAGGGTGAGTTGCCCGAATTGGCGCAAATAAAGCTCGCGGCCGTCGGGCAATTGGAAACGAATTTCCAACGGGCCTACCATGGCGCGCGCCACCGAATCGAGGTCGGCGTCGAACTGCTCGCGCTGGTCCGGGGCGATGCGCTCGAGCAGGCAGCGTGGATTGGCCTGAATCGTCTCGACGCTCAAGCCGATCAGGCTCGTGATTCCGGGGCTGAGGTACACAAGGCTCGGCTCTGGCCGCAAGGCGACTTCGTATTGAAGCACACCGATGGCCTCCAAGGCCTCGAGTTCTTCATAAGTGGAGTCAGACAGCATTGGTGCATCCGCGCGCATCGCATTATGCGGCACGCCTGCAGCTTGGCCTACCGCGAAGCCTATTTGACCACGGTTTCCCGAGCCACTTCCGGGACAGGGGTTATCGGGGTATGACGGCCATTGCCACCGTGGCTGCCAAACGATTCCACGGTGCGTGTCAGGGCCATTTCCTGGGTGATGATCCCCTCCTCCAGCCAGGTATGGTGACCTTCCAGCACGGCCATGGCCGCGTTGTACTGGTAGGCATCTTCATTGGACCAGAGGTCTCGGAAAAGCCCGTTGATACGGCGGCGGGACAGTGCACAGAACAGCTCGGCAAGCTCGCCCCCCTGTTCGGCCTCCACATGCTTTTGCTCGGCCATGGCGCGCGCGCGCTTGATCGAGCAGGTCATGGCAAACAGCTCCATGGCGATATCCACGATGCGGAAGAGGAAGGCCTGCTTCACTTCGAGCTTGGGGCCATAGACGAGCATGCCGTGAAAAGTCTGGCGAGCGAGCCGGCGGCTGGCGCGGTCAATGTAGCGCATGTGTCCGGCGAAGCGGCCGTAATCGGAAAACCGGGGCCAATGCCCCCAGCCCAGCCAGCGGGTGGCGTACCAACCGGCATAAAACGCGGCGATGGAGGGCAACGCGGAGAGCTTGGCGCCGGTGGTGGCCTTCTTGTCGAGCAGCACGCCGGCCTTCTGCAGGTGCTTGTCCACGGCTTCACGCGCCATGAACAGGTGCATCACCTCGCTGGCCCCTTCAAAAATCTTGGCGACGCGGTAGTCGCGCATCATGCGCTCGACACCCATCGGCTCCTCGCCACGGGCCTCGAGGGAACGCTCTTTCTCATAGCCGCGCCCGCCACGAATCTGCATGAGTTCGTCGACGATCTCCCATGTGCGGCAGGTGTTCCACTCCTTGCCGCAGGCCGCCTCAAGGCGGATATCGAGCTTCTCGTCGATGGCCATCTGGGCGGAAACATCCGAGATCGCCTCCATGGCGAAGGTCATCGCGGCCATGCGGCTGATCTTGTGTGCGATGGCCTCGTGACGGCCGATGGGCTTGCCCCACTGCACGCGCTGGTTGGACCAACGGCGCGCAAGCTCGAGGCATTTCTTCGAGGTTCCGACGGCGCCGGCAGGCACGGAGAGACGGCCGACATTGAGCACAGTGAGCGCAACGCGCAGGCCCTTGCCCTCGCCCGCCACGATATTTTCCTTCGGCACGCGGACATTCTCGAACTTGAGGACGCCGTTGGCGAGCGCCCGCAGCCCCATGAAGTGGCAGCGCTGCTCGATGGTGATTCCCGCCCAAGCGGTCTCAACGATGAACGCGCTGATTTTGCCGGTTTCTGAATGGCGCGCCATGACGATCAGCAGCTCGGCGACGGTGCCGTTGGTGCACCAGAGTTTCGTGCCGTTGATGAGGTAGGCGTCGCCCTCGGGGGTCAACTCCGCCGTCGTGCCCAGGCGGGCGGGATCGGAGCCGACATCGGGCTCGGTGAGGGCAAAGGCGGAAATCTGCCCTTGCGCGCAGCGGGTAAGGTATTTCTCTTTCTGCTCCGGGGTGCCGAACTGCTTGACGGTCTCGGGCACGCCCACGGACTGGTGGGGCGACAACAGGCCGAGGAGATTGCCGTCGTAGCTGCCGAACAGCTCCATGATCTTGCACCACTCGAGCTTATCCAGGCCGAGGCCACCGTATTCCGTCGGAACGAGCAGGCCGAAGGCGCGCAGGCGCATCAGGCCCTCGATGACCTCCGGCGGGTATTCACCGCGCTCGTCGATCTCGACGGGGTCCACTTCCTCCACAAGAAAGCGGCGAATATCGTTGTAGAGTTGCTCGAACTCGGGCCGCCACTGCTTGGCGGGGTAGTCCGGCAACATGGCAGGTCGAAAAGTCCCCATGAACAGGTCGCGCATGAAGCTGGGCAGCCACTCGCGCTGGCGGGAATCTTCAGCAACCTGACGCGCATCGGCCTCGCTGACATTAGGCATGACAGGCTCCTCACTTATCAGTCACTCGGGGCCAGAATACACAAAATGCCGGCGCAATGAAAGAATAATGTACAAAAAGCGAATCCCGAAACCGGAGAAATGGGCTGGATTCGGAACGCGTATCATACCTACGGGGGAACCACCGTACAAGAATCCCACCAGAACCCCGTACCGCCACGCGTGCATGGCAGGGGCAGGTCTGATAGCATCCTGTCGGCGCGTCCGTCCTTTGCCACGATTCCTGTGCCGCGTTCGTGGCGGGGAGCGCCGCATTTTGGCACAACGCATCTTGGCACAAAGTGCACTGCCCACAGCATCCAGAAGGGTCTAATATCGTCATGAATACGCTCTACCTGAAGCATTTGCTCGTCGCCACCCCCCTCGAGCCGCTGGCGCATCGGGTACGGCATTGGCTGGGCGCATCCAAGCGCCGCGCGAACCCGGAACTGCGGGAGATTCACCTCGAGGAGGGGCGAATCCATGAGGCCATGGCCCGCTTGGTGCGCGAAGATTCAAACTGCATCGATGTCGGGGCGCACATTGGCTCTACCTTGTCTCAGCTCATCTCGCTGGCGCCGCGCGGTCAACACTGGGCATTCGAGGCGGTTGAGGAAAAGGCGGGATGGCTGCGCAAGAAGTTCCCGAAAGTCACCGTCAAGCACCTCGCCCTGACCGATAGCGAGGGCGAGATCGTGTTTCATGTGAATCTGTCGCGCCCCGGCTACAGCGGCATCCACAATCAGGGTGACGATAAGGACCAATGGACGGAGGTGGTCGTGCCGACCGCCCCGCTCGACGCTGTCATTCCAGCGGATACGCCCATTCACTTCATCAAGATCGATGTCGAGGGAGCGGAGGCCGTGGTGCTCAAGGGCGCGCGGGAACTGCTCGCCCGATCCCGGCCGGCCATCCTGTTCGAGAGTGCGCCGCGCCCGGAGGACCCTGCAGGCGATGAGCGCCGGGTGCTGTTCGACCTGCTGACGAGTTACGGCTACGGGGTGTATTTCGTCAAAGACTACCTTGAAGGCGGCGACCCGACGACTTGGGAACGCTTCGACGCCTCCCATCAGTATCCCTTCCAGGCGTTGAATTATCTCGCCCTTCCCAAGGCGGAGGAATAGTCAAACCGCAGCGGTTGCCAGGGCACTTCGCAGCACCCATGGGCTCGTTGCTCGTCGCGTCGACGGCTTGCCCTCCGCATTTTTTTTCGTCGGAGAGCGATACAACACGGGGCCCGGTTTGATAGCATCAGGGGGGCGTGTCATTCGCGCCCATCAGGACCGGGGATACTCTTGGAAAGGCGGACACATGAAGATATCGGTGGTGGGAACGGGGTATGTCGGGCTGGTGGTTGGAACCTGCCTGGCGGATACGGGGCACCGGGTGTCCTGCGTGGATATCGATGCGGCCCGGGTAGCGGCCCTGACGAAAGGTGAGATCCCGTTCTACGAGCCCGGACTCGAGGAACTGGTGGTGCGCAATGTGGAGGAGGAGCGCCTCCAGTTCACGACTTCGCTCGAGGAGGCCGTGGGTGACTGCCTCGTGGTGTTCATGTGCGTGGGTACGCCCCCGGGGGAGGACGGCCAGGCGGACATGACGGCGGTCTACGGCGTTGCGGAGGAAATCGGGAAGGCCATCACGGGCTACCGGATTATCATCAGCAAGAGCACTTGCCCAGTCGGCACTTGCGACAAGATTCGCGAGTTGGTGAAGAAACACACCGATCACCCCTTCGATGTGGTGTCGAATCCGGAGTTTTTGAAGGAAGGTGCGGCCGTGGATGACTTCATGCGGCCCGATCGCGTGGTCATCGGCACGGACGATGTCCGGGTCGAGGAGATCATGCGCGAGCTGTATGCGCCGTTCGTTCGCACCGGCAAGCCGATTCTGGGCATGAGCATCCGCAGCGCGGAGATGTGCAAGTACGCCATGAACACGATGCTCGCGTCGCGTCTGAGCATGATGAACCAGTTGGCGAACATCGCCGCGGCACTCGGGGCGGACATCGGCGAGGTGCGCGAGGGCCTCATGGCGGACAGCCGGATCGGGGCGAGCTACCTCTTCCCCGGCTTGGGCTACGGCGGTTCGTGCCTACCGAAGGATGTGCAGGCAATCGCCCACCTTGGACGGCAGATGGGCGTGGATTGCTCGCTGATTGAGGAGGTTCACGAGGTTAATCGGCGTCAACGCCATGCATTCGTGATGACGATACTGGACCACTTCGGCGGAGACCTTGCCGGGAAGCACATCGGTATCTGGGGCGCGGCGTTCAAGCCGAAAACGGACGACCTGCGTGAGGCGCCCGCGCTGGAGGTCATCGACGGCCTGCTGGAGGCGGGGGCCGAGGTGCGCGTGTACGACCCGGTGGCGAGCGTGGGCGTGGCGCAAATCTATGGCACGCGGGTGACGGTGGCGAAGAAACCGTACGATGCGCTCGCGGGGGCGCACGCGCTGGTGGTGTGCACGGAGTGGAACGAATTCCGGCGGCCGGACTACCAGCACATGGTGGAAATCATGGCGGACCGCTTGATTTTTGACGGTCGTAACATCTACTCCCCCAAGACGATGCGGCGCGAGGGCTTCCGGTATTACAGCATCGGCCGCCCTCCCGTGGAGGTGTAACCATGGGAGCCATGGGCGTGCTGCGGTGGCCTTCTCTTCCCGAGTCGGCGCAGCAGTGGATTCTGCATGCCGTCATTTGTTATCCTGTGAGCCGAATTTTCTTTCAAGCCGTGCAAACAGCGGGCCGCTTGGCGCCCATGGGCCGGCCAAGCCGTACCGACTAGAAGAGGAACTATACGATGGCTAAGAAGGGCAACCGACTTCAGGTCATTCTGGAGTGCACCGAGGCGCCGGGAACCTCGCGTTACCACACGATCAAGAATGTGCGTAACACGACCGGGCGCATGGAGCTGAAGAAGTACAACCGTACGCTGCGCAAGCACACCTTGCACCGCGAGAAGAAGTAGCGGCTCATCCCCACCCCCACGCCCTGCTCCGGCAGGGCGTGGGGGTGTTTTGTGCCTGGGGAGATCGCATCATGGCTGAGTCCGGTGGCTTTGCATCACGGGATAGAGCGCAAGCCTTGCTCGGAGAACTGGGTGAAGACTTTGCGGTCCTGCCAAGCTTCCCCAATACCTATCCGCCTTATGACATCGTGCCGCTGGCGCCCAAGCGCACGCGATTGGCAGGCTGGCCCGAGGCCATTCTGCTCGACATGGACGGCACCCTGACCTCGACGGAGCCGCTGTGCCTGCGGGCGCTCGATGAGGTATTGCGGCTCGCCACGGGTCATGGGGATGACCCGGACTGGCGCGGCCTCGACCCGAAGCGCGATTACCCCCACCTCATCGGCAACAGCACGACGACGCATGTCGAGTATGTGATGCGCACCTACGCCGACCAGATCGTGCCCGAAGAGTTGCAGCGGCACGCGCTGGAAGCGGCGTTGTGGGCGTTGGCGCATGGAACCGACCCACTGCGCTCGGACGAGGCCACGCGGCATATTGAAACTTACGGCTTGGGGGAGTTGCTGGAAGAAGATTTCGTGATAGAACTCCTTTCTCCCGATGGATGGAAGTCGCGCAGAGGAAAAGCCTTGCGTCGGACACTCTTGAAAGATTTGTCGCATGCCATCCCCCTGGAAACTCTGGCCATGCGCGTATGCGCCGGCATAGATATTTATTACCGTTGGTGGCATGGTGCCCTGCACGAGTTTCACTGCCGCAAGAAAAGCCACGCCGTCGATGCGGCGCACCCACGATTGATCATGCCGATGCCAGGAGTAGGAGCGTTTCTGGCGATCGTCCACGGCTTACTAGGCACGGAAGCAGAGGCTCTGTCCCCAATGCTGCGTGCCAACCTTGGCGAAACCGCCCCCGATGATGCCACGGCCCGCGCACGGCTCCGCGCCATGGGGGCGGCCTTTGCGGAACGGCCCGTGCAGGCAGCCGTGGTAACTGCGGCCCGATACTACGAAATGGAGTCATGCCTTGAGTCGGCTTTCGACGAACTCTTGGAGGAGGTAAACGATTGGCCGGTGTCGAACACATGCCGGCAGCATGTGCAGGCAAGTTTCGAAGAAAAAATGTTCATGTTCCAGGATCTCGTCTGGGCAAACTCACCCGTCGAATTGCGACTTAAACCACATCGTGATGCATACACCGTAGCTCTCCACGGGCTGGGCATCGAGCCGGACGCGTACGACCGCGTGCTCGGCATTGAGGATAGCTGCGCCGGCATCACGGCCTTGCGGGCGGCGGGGATTGGACTCGCGGTGGCGGTTCCGTTCGAGCACTCGGGCCAGCAGGATTACTCGGCTGCGTCCGTGGTGGTGAAGGGCGGGTTGCCTGCGGTGATCCTTCAGCACGGGTTGTTCCTGCCGGAACGGTAGCGCCAGTTCATTTGAAGCCCGCCTACTCGAGCACCTCGGGGTTGACCGGATTGGGCGGACGCTCGCCGCGGAGCATCGCGATGATGTTGTCGGCGGCGGTGGTGGCCATGCGGGCGCGAGTGGCCTCGGTGGCGCTGCCAAGGTGCGGGGCGAGCACGGCGTTCTCACAGGCCATCAAATCGGGGTGAATCTCCGGCTCGCGCTCGTAGACATCGATGCCGGCAGCACGCAATCGCCCCGCTTTCAAGGCGGCGGCAAGGGCGGCCTCGTCGACGACGGGTCCACGGGCGGTGTTGATGAGCACGGCGCCCTCGCGCATCCTGGCAAACTCGGCGGCACCAAAGGCATGCCGCGTCTCGTCGGTCAAGGGGCAATGGATGCTGATGATGTCGGACTCGGCCAGAAGGCGGTCCTTATCGGCGAATTCCGCATTCAATGCCGACTCGATTTCGGTGGAAAGCCGGTTCCGGGCGGTATACAGCATGCGCATATTGAAACCAGACGCACGCCGCGCAGTGGCCTGACCGATGCGGCCCACCCCGAAGATGCCGAGCGTCTTTCCGTACACATCCGTGCCCATGAGTTGCAGTGGACCCCAGCCTTTCCACGCGTTTGCCCGCACGATGCGCTCGCCCTCCCCCACGCGACGGCAGGCGCTCAACAGGAGCGCCCAGGCGAGGTCGGCGGTGGTCTCGGTGAGGACATCGGGCGTATTGGTAATGAGGACCCCGCGCTGGGTGGCGTCGGGCACGGCGATGTTGTCGTAGCCCACGGCCATGTTGGCCACGATGCGCAACGACTCGCCCGCGGCATCCATCACCTCGCCGTCGATGCGCTCGGTGAGGATGGCGAAGATGGCGTCCGCGCCCTTGACCTCCTTGAGGAGATTTTCGCGCGGGTTCGGGCGATCATGATTCCAGACGCACACGGATTCGGCGCCGAAGGCCTCGGTCAGCCGTTGAATGCCCGCCTCAGGGACGGCACGGGTGACATAAATGCGCGGCATGCTGCCTTACGCTCCCCGTTGCACCACGAAGGTCTCGGAGGCCGGCACACAGGCCGTTGCGCCTTCGTGATCAACGCTGACGACGATGCGGATGCGCTCGGTGGCGTCGTCAATCCAATGGGCGAAGATCTCGATGCGCACGCTGTCGCCTTTGGCGGTCACGGCGTCGCGTCGCTCGATATGTGCGCGGCGAACCCAGTCGAGCCAAGTCTCAAACGGCCACGCACGGCACTCGGCCACGACGGGATCGAGCAGGGCGCGCAGATCTTTCTGCTGGATGGACATCAGCAAGCAGCCCCCGGGAGCCGAGCGTCCCCGCGCGGCAATTGCCGGGGAATTGCGGAAGAAATCCCCCCTACCCCCCCTTTTTCAAAGGGGGGAACTAAGCGCGCTTCACTGTGGGTAGAATCAACGGTGACAGCCCGAAATCCACTTGAATTCAGGGACTTTGAGTCGCGCCCTGCATCGGAAGCCGCCCGCATTCCTCCCCCTTTGGAAAAGGGGGACCGAGGGGGATTTGAAAGGGGTTGGTCACAATCTTCTACCAACGAAGCATGCCCTGGAGCTTTTTGGAAAGCCGCAAAGGGGGGAACGGCACGAGCCATCTCCTGTGGTGTCGCGCTTCCTCTTTGCTCGAGTCTCGTGCAGGACCAGAGTTTGTGCGTCTCGCAGTGACCAGCGGAACGCCCGCATTCTTCCCCCTTTGCAAAAGGGGGACCGAGGGGGATTTCCGGAATCCAATGCACCAAGCGGACCCTACGCATCGTAAGTCGAGGCGGCCGTCGTGCCGCCGCGACCGGTCCAGTTCGTGTGCTCGAATACGCCGCGGGGTTTGTCGATGCGCTCGTAGGTATGGGCGCCGAAGTAGTCGCGCTGGGCCTGGAGCAGGTTGGCCGGCAGGCGCTCGCAGCGGTAGCCGTCAAAGAAGGACAGGGCCGTTGAGATGGCCGGCGTGGGGATGCCCATCGCCGCGGCAGTGGCCACGACGCGCCGCCATGCGGGCTCGGCCTTCGAGACGGCATCGGTGAAGAAGGGGGCGAGCAGGAGGTTGACCAAATCCGGGTCCTTGTCGAAGGCGTCCTTGATTTTGCCCAGGAACACCGAGCGGATGATGCAGCCGCCGCGCCACATAAGCGCGATGCCGCCGTAATTGAGATTCCAACCGTACTCCGCCGCGGCCGAGCGCATGAGCTGATAGCCTTGCGCATAGCTGATGATTTTCGAGGCGTACAGCGCCTGGCGCAGGTCGTCCACGAAGGCCGCCTTATCGCCGCTGAATGCGGTCGTGTTGCCCTTCAATACCTTCGAAGCCGCGACGCGCTCGTCCTTAAGGGCGGACAGACACCGGGCGAACACCGCCTCGCCGATCAGCGTCAGCGGTTGCCCCTGGTCGAGCGCGGCAGAGGCGGTCCACTTGCCCGTGCCCTTTTGTCCGGCGGCATCCAGGATGTAGTCCAGCGTGGCGTCGCCGTTTTTGTCACGGTATGCAAGGATGTCGCGGGTGATTTCGATGAGGTACGAGTCCAGCTCGCCCCGGTTCCACTCGTCGAACACGGCGTGCATGTCCTCGTTCGACATGCCGAGGCCGTCCTTCATCAGGTGGTAGACCTCGCAGATCATCTGCATGTCGCCGTATTCGATGCCGTTGTGCACCATCTTGACGAAGTGGCCCGCGCCGCCCTCGCCGACCCACTCGCAGCAGGGCTCGCCGTCGTCCGTTGTCGCGGCGATGCCCTGAAAAATGTCTTTCACATGCTCCCAGGCCGAGGGCGAACCGCCGGGCATGATGCTCGGGCCCTTGAGCGCGCCTTCCTCACCGCCCGAGACGCCGGTGCCGATGAAGCGCAGGCCCTTGGACTCGAGGTACTCCATGCGGCGCGTGCTGTCGGGGAAGTGCGAGTTGCCGCCATCGATGACGATATCGCCCTCCTCGAGATGCGGCAGGAGTTGTTCGATAAAGGCATCAACCGCCGGGCCGGCCTTCACCATCAGCATCACCTTGCGCGGCGTCTTGAGGCTCGCGCAGAGTTCCTCGACCGAGTGGCACCCCTTGATGTTCTTCCCCTTCGCGCGGCCGTTGACGAAGTCATCCACCTTCGAAGTCGTGCGGTTATACGCCGCCACGCCGAAGCCCTTGCTCTCCATATTCAAAATCAGGTTCTCGCCCATCACGGCGAGCCCGACCACGCCCATGTCCATCTGTGCCATCTCTAAGGATCTCCTTCGTGCGTTCAAGGCGGGGGAAGAATTGCCGAGAAGTTCGTGAGTCGCGCGCCCTTGTATGGGAACGATCATATCAAATGCGGGGCGTGTGGCGCGCGCCCGCGGGCGGAAAGGGGAACTCCAGCGGCATGCCGCCAAGAACCCCCACAGAACTAGAGACGGTGCTTGTGAGCGCTAACGGTAAATTTCCAGTCTTGGCAACGCAGCTTTGAGTAGATTGCACCCCTCGTTCGTCACATTGTCAGTTCCAGCCAAATGCAGCCACCTCAGACTTTGGAGGCCTTTGAGATGTTGTAGCCCGCCATCGGTTATCTCGGTGAGCATCAAGTCCAATTCTGCCAAGCTCTTGAGGTCTCCCAAAAGTACCAATCCCGCGTCTGTTACATCGGTACCCATCAAGCCTAGACTGGCCAACACTTCTAGTTCTTGGATGTGTTCAAGCCCCGTGTCGCTCACCTTAGTCCCTCTCAAGGACAGCTTGGTCAAGTTCTCGAGTTCCTTGATGTGTTCAAGCCCCAAGTCAGTCACCTCGGTACCTTCCAGGTCCAGCCAAGTTAAACTCCTGAGTTCCTTGATGTATTCAAGCCCTAAGTCGGTTACCCCGGTACCGCTCAGCTTCAGATACGTCAAACTCCTGAGTTCCTTGATGTATTTGCACCCCATGTCGGACACCTTGGTCCCACCCAAGAACAGCTTGGTCAAGTTCTTGAGTTCCTTTATGTGTTCAAGCCCCAAGTCAGTCACCTCGGTACCTTCCAGGTCCAACCAAGTTAAGCTCCCGATTTCCTTGACATATTCAAGCGCCCGGTCGGTCACCCCTGTTGCACCAAGGTGCAGGTGGGTCAAGTTCTTGAGTTCCTTTATGTGTGCAAGACCCTCGCCGGTAAAAGGAGCTGCACCATATTGCAAGTGTGTCAAACTCTTGATTTCCTTGACGTGTTCTAGCCCTAAGTCGGTCAGACCTCTCTCTGGTATTGACAACATCTTCAGGTTTTTTAGCGCCCTAATATTTTCGAGCGCCTGATCGGTCACATTGGTGTCAATCAGGTACAGCCCCGCCAAGTTGGTGAGGTGCTGGATGCCCTTCAAATCTGAATCACGGATGGAGGCCCCTGACAAATTCACTTCACCAACCTCATTGAAGTGCTCGGCCCGTACATCCTCAGCTGGCATGTCGAGCCATCGAGCAATTGCATTCCTGAGAGAGGGAGAGACTGTCGGACCGCCCTCACCCGTAGTTCTATCCACCGGCTTCCCTGTCCGGCGCGCAGCATACGGCAAAGCAGTGAATGCAGCCACAGCGAGGTTGAATGGGATGCGCATTAGCTCCCAAAACGCGTCTATGTCGTCTAGCACATTCAGGGGTACGGATTCGCCATTCGCCGTGTAGTGCGGAATTGATTTCCGCAGTTCGTCGTACTCGAGATTGCCGCTCGATGACGCGCCCTCTACAGTTTTTTCAACCTCGCGCCATCGTTTTGCGTCTTCGGTTTCATTGTGGGAATCAATGGATTTTGGCTTGAAGTCTGGATAATCGTCCAAGAACTTGGACCAATCCTCGAAAAACTCCTGCACCTCTACCCGAAGGAGTTCGTTCTCAGCCCCGATGAAATCCCGCCTGATGTAGCGGTCGATGAGGAAGACCTGCGCCCCCTGCACGAAGCGAAGCGCCTCCCCACCATCGGCCCCACCCTTGGCCTTCGAAGCCGATACGGCCCGCATGAGCATGCTGTTGAGAAGGCGCTTGACCTCGCGTGGATTGTCCCGGCACAGCTGCTCAACATGGGACTCGATGATCACTTTCGCATCTATTGTTGTCTTGCGTGATTTGTTGATTTCCTTCGAAGCAATCGCAAGGCGTTCGTTCCAGGCGCCCCCACTCACCTCGTTGAGCTCGTTCACATGAGTCCTGATGAATTCCTTTACTTGGTGCTGGGATGGGCTGATATTAACTTCGACTTGAAAAATCTTGTCAAGATATTGCCCGGCCTTCAGACCTTGAACGCCGTGTCCCTCGTAGTGTTTGCCCACTATCGCGTCGACTATGCCCCGATCGAGTCCTACCACGAACACAAGCTTGGGGATGTTCAGGTAGAGCTTTAGCGCTTCGAGCACTTCCAAGGTGACATCGGGCAAACAGCGGTCCAGATCATCGATGAAGAGCACCATCCTCTCGTCATCAGCCAGCCGCGCGTCGACCCATTCCTTGAAAGTCTCCTCGAATTCGTTGAGGTAGGCCTTTTCAGGGTGGTTTGTTTCCTTGAAGTCGTCGACGATACCTCGGAGCTCCGCGACATTCACTTCTATGCCGGTGGAATCGACACCCGCCTTCAGTTTCGTACTGGCAAGCACATTGATAAAGCTGCGTCCCAGGAACCCTCCGAATCGCCTGACGGCATCCTTGATCGTTCCGAATTCCGCGCCATCGATGTCGATAGTCTTGAGGATCACTTCCGCGATGAGCCCTCGCCAGACATCTTCGCGATTCTGGTACTTCCAAGGCTCGAACCAGATCGTGCGGGTGCGGGGGTGGCCGTCACGCTCTTCCTCGTTTAGCTCGCTCCATGCTTCCAGTTGTGCGCTCAGCCAGCGCATGCCAGAGGTCTTGCCCACGCCCCAATCGCCGTAAATGGCGATGGTGACGGGTTCCTGCGTGTCCTTATGGCGCAGAACATCGAAGGCCAGGCCGAGCTTGGCCTCGAGTTCGAAGAGGTCCTCGGCGAGTTGCTCGCCCGAATCCCGATAGATGGCGTGATCCGTCAACACCGTCATTCTGGGCGGTGTTGTCGCGAACGATTGCTTTGGCTTGGACTTGGCCATCCCCACTGTCCCTCCGAGGGGGGCATCCTACCGGAAGCCATTCCCCCTTTGCCATTCGGGTGGCGGGCAAGAATGGAGTCCGACTAGGAGCCGGGCCCCTCAGATGGTCTCGCGTCCAGCTCCTTTTCCGCCTCGGCGTGGCGGCGTTTCCAGAAGGCCAATTCCTCCTCGACGCTCATCCCTTTCGTTTCCTCATGGATCCGTAGTGCCTCTTGGTCCATGAAGTTCACGCAATCAAAGGTTTTGGTCGTTGGTTTCATCGTGGGGCTTCCAGTCAGGCGGCGTGGTACTGCCGAATATCAACCTGAACTTGATCCTTCCCGGCCTCTTTCGCCAGCTGGAGAATTTCGCGAGTCACTTTGCTGTCGATATAGGCCTCGCCGCAGTTCTGGCATACCTGGGCGGGCACGCCGCGCATCACGAGCAGCATCCCATCGCGCTCAATGGGTACAGTCGTGGTTCCATCGGCTGTCTCGCCGCTCTTGCAGATGACGCACTTCATGGCCGCCTCCTCTTGTTGTCAGGATACCATCGATCGGGGCTCGGCTCATAGACCGTAATGACAATCCAAATTGAATCCGCTTCGTTCCAAGCGGCCACCACATGCAGTGGCCTCGAGCCGGATGGAGAGAGGAACAAGCGGCTGGGGTAAGGAGTATCGTTGTCGTAGCGCTCGATGACTTCTCCCTCCGTCAGGGTCCGCTCTACCTCGTGCTCCTCTACAGCCCGTTGACCCATGCGCAAGACCGCATGCATGCGATAGATGACTTTGTACTCACCGGGCATGGAGTTGTGCTCCAGCGTCAGTTGCCTGATCTTCGCGTGCCGCTTCTCGATCTCGGCTTGAGACTGACTACGGGAGTCATCCTACCGGAAGCGATTGTACCCTTGCCATACGATCATTACACCATACGCGGCTCGTGAAGACGCTCACTGCGTGCCGGGGGCATTCGGAAGTTCCCCCTCACCCCAACCCTCTCCCAGAGGGAGAGGGAGCATCCGGTGGGACGGGGTATTAAGTCCGCTCAAACCGCCCGTGCGCTAGAAAATACTTGGTCTGGCGGATGACTTCGTCGTCGGCCATCATGGTGGTGTGGAGGACGGGGAGCACGAGGTGGTCGGTCATGCCGTCGAGTTTGGTGCTGGTGACTTCGACGACGCCGTCGTTGTCGCCGGGGATGAGGGGGCTGTAGCCGCGTTCTGCGCCGCGTCCGCCGGCGATGATCCCAAACTCGCAGCCGGGTATGCCCGCTTTCGCGGCGAGTCCGTCGGGCCCGGTGATCAGGGCTTGTCCCGACGGTCCGTAGATGAGACGGTAGAGGCCGCGGGAGAGGGAGTGGCCGGAGAGCTGATCGGCCATGAACGCCCCTTGGTTCGGCGGTCCCAGCATGACAAACCGGCCGATGCTGTCCCATTCCTTGTCGGTAATGGCCGCGCGCATGAGCAAACCACCCATGCTGTGGGTGACGATGTCGATGTGGCTGTAGGCGTGCCAGAAATCGGCCATGAGGGTGCGCATCTGCTCGAGGAGGTCGTCCACCGTGGCGCGGGCGCTGGGGTAGTTGATGGCGTAGGCGTCGTAGCCGTCCTCGCGCATGGCCGCGGCCATGGTGTTGAACGATTCCTTCGCGCGGATGTGGCCGTGCACCATGAGGCAAAGGCGATCGCTCTGGTTTTTCGCCTTGCCCTCGGCCTGGGCCTCGGCGAGGGCCTCGTCGCAATGCTCGCGGCTCCCCCACGCCCGTCGGATGTCGCGCTCATCGAGCAGGCGATGGTGGCCGGTCTCGACATGCCGCTGGATGCGCCAACCACCGACGACACGCAGGTCCGCCCAGAATTGCTTGCCGCCGAGGGTGGGAAGTGCAATGTTGACCATCAGTCTCCCCCGCTTTGTTGGACCCCGTGGTCGAATCGCCCGTGCTCGAGAAAGTGATGCACCTGCCGGCGTGTCTCCTTGTGCGCGATCATCGCGGCGTGAAAGACGGGGAGCACGATGAAGTCGGTCATGCCTTCGAGCTTGGTGCTCGATACCTCCACGATGCCGTCGTCATCGCCGGGAATCAAGGGATTGAATCCGCGTTCGTTGTTGCGCCCTCCCGCGATGATGCCAAACTCGCACTTGGGAATGCCCACGCGGCTTGCCAGGCTTTCGGGGCCGGTGCCCATTGCCTTGCCGACGGGTCCGGCGGTGGCGTGGTACAAGGGGGCCATGGGCCCTTTCATGAACCAGTCCGCAAAGTAGGCCCCTTGATTTGGAGCGCCGAGCATCACGAGTCGATGGACGCGGTTCCATTCCTCCTCGTGGATGGCGCCGCGCACGAGCAATGCGCCCAAACTACGGGTGACGATGTCGATCTGCTCGTACTCCTGCCAGAAATCGAGCATGAGGGTGCGTATTTGATCGATCAATTCCTCGGCCGGCGCCTGTGAGCCGGGATAGTTGACGCCGTAGGCGTCGTAACCGGCCTCGCGCAACTCCCGCGCGAGGGCCTTGAACGAGTCCTTCGAGCGTCCGTGTCCGTGGATGAGCAGGCAGAGGCGATTGCTGGTGTTGAGCGCCTTGCCCTCGGCCTGGGCGGCGGCCAACGCGGCATCGCATTTCTCGCGCGAGCCGGTTGCGCGCAGGAAGTCCCGCTCATCGAGCAGGCGGTACTTGCGCGATTTCACATGCCGTTGAATGCGCCAGCCGCCCACGACGCGCAGGTCTGCCCAAAAGACTTTGCCGCCCAGGGTGGGAAGGGGGAACGCGTTCACGGCGATTCAGCTCCGGTTTCCAATGCCTCTGCCTCCGGCGGCCGCATCAGGTTGATGATCGACAGGAAGGCCACTCCCGAAAAATAACACATGCCGAAGGCCATTACCCGGTAGGGCTCGTCGAACCAGATCCCCTCTGCGTCCACGCCCTGTGCCGCGATGACCTCGCCGGTAATTCCCAACCGGGGGATTGGGGCAAGCAAGGTCAGCACGACGCCGATCATGTATAGCGCCATCATCGTGGCCCATTGCCCCATGGCCCTGGCGAAGCCTTCGGGATTTGTTTGTTGAAGCAGCGCAGTGGTGATACGGGGCGCCAGCGTAATCAGTAGCGCCATAAGTGGCCACGGGCTGCCGTAGGCGAAGGAGAACCCGATACCAAAGACGCAATAGACGCTCATCAGTACGCCGATCGCGGTTGCGCGGAAACGGATCGACGGGTCGCTCGCGCCGGCGAACGCGATGAACGCGGCGGCATGCAACACGATGAACTCAATGAGCATCAGGAATACCAGCCGGGTGACCATGTCAGGCTGGAATGCGTAGGGCCAGATCCAGGTGACAAGAAACATGGCGGCAATGCCCAGTTCCCAGCCGGTGGTCAAAACCAATTGGGATACAAAACTGGACCATGAGCGCTCTTCGCCGGCTGCCATCTATGCGTTCCCGTCGGTCCCGCTCCCAGAGCGGTTTGCCGGGTGTGCCTGCGTGGGTCCCTTGGGCATGGGAACAAAGGGCATCACGACTGCCAATACCCCAAGGCCTGCGAAATACAGCGCCCCGGCCGCGATGACCTTGTAGGGGTGCTCGGGCCACTCGCCGGTCATGTCAAGTTCCAACGCTGCGATGACCTCCGGCGTGATGCCGAACGAGGGCACGGGAAAGATGAGCGTGGCGAAGATGGCGAAGAGATACATGCACACCATCGCGGCCCAATTGGCCATGAGCGCCAGTTGTGTGTTGGAATCGGTCTGGGCCTGACCGAGAATCCCAATTACCTTCGGGACCAGCAGGGCGAGCATGGCGTAGAGCGGAAAGAGTCCGCCGTAGGCGGCCGAAAACGCCAGCCCGAAGACGAGGTAGAAGGCCAACAGGCCAAGACCCATTCCGCCCCGCTTCCACCAGGGTCCTTCGCTGAAGGAAATGCCCGCGTAGAAGCCGGTGGCATGCACCACGAAGAACTCGATGATCATCACGAACATCAGCCGGATGATCATCTCCTCGCCGAGCGCATCAGGGGTGAACCATGTAGTGACGAATGTGGCGGAAATCCCGAACAGCCACAGGGCGGAGAAAACAGCCTGCACCATTGCCATCATTCCATACCCTCTGCCCGCGTGCTACTTGCGCAGCGCTTCGAGTTGGTAGTCCCCCAGCTTCTTGTCGCAGAAAATGGGCTGGAAGCGCGTGAAGCGCTGGCGGCCATTGATGAAGGGCACGCTGGCCCAGTCCTCGCCGATGAGCGGCTTGGCATAGGCGATAAAGTCGTCGGTTACATCGATCTTATTGGGGGAAATCCACTCTTTCGGGAAGGTTCGCTCCGAATTAGCCACGGCCTCGAGAGGCACTTTGTCGTAGCGGACATTGTAGATCGGGCCCGGCTCGCGCAGGATGGTCGCCATCCAGCCGTTCTCGCCCGCGGCGGCAATCAACACCGCCTTCTGCCCGACGCGGTAGGCCTCGTCCAAATCGACGATGGATGCGTAGAGGCAGGTGTCGCGCTGGTCGGTGCCGGGCACCTGTCCGCGCGCAGCGCCGGGGACGGGCAGGCCGCGGTCGTTGAGCATGGCCGTCACCTGCGCGGCGACACTCATCTTCGCGGAGCCGTAGTTCTTGTGACCAAAACTGTCGCGAACTTCGCCGCCATCGCTGACATCAAACCCCTCGCTCACCACGACAATGCAACGGCCATCGCGCTTGAGCTGATCATTGACGAGGTCGCACATTTCATCCGGCGTGACGCCGGATTCAGCCATGTAGATCTGCAGGGGCATCTCGCGCTTGGGATCCGCGAGGCGCGCGGCCGCAGGGATATAGCCGATCTTGCGGCCCATGGCCTGCACCACCATCACGGGGTCCGCCGGGCAGGAGCCCCGGTTTTCTTCCTCAAGATTCTGCACCATGCCCGCCCAGTACCGCGCGACGCTGCCGTATCCCGGCGTGTGGTCAATCAGCTTGAACTCGCTGTCGCCGACATCGTTGTCGATGGTCTTCGGCACGCCGACGGCCACGAGATCCAGCCCTTGCTCATTGGCGATGACGGAGACCTTGTGCGCGGTGTCCATGGAGTCGTTGCCGCCGTTGTAGAAGAAGTAGCCGACATCGTGGGCCTTCATGACCTCGATGACGCGGTTAAAATCTTCCTGGTTTTCCGGCTTGAGCTTGTAGCGGCAGGTGCCGATGGCCCCGGCGGCAGGTGTGTAGCGCAGGAGGGCGATTTCGTCCTCGTCTTGGGCGGAGAGGTCGAGCAGTTCTTCCTTCAACACACCCTCAATGCCGTGCCAACCGGCGTAGATCGTGCCGAAGTGCTCGGGAAACTGCTTGCAAGTATCAATGACCCCGCGCAGGGAGCTGTTAATGACGGGGCTGGGGCCGCCGGACTGGGCGACGATGACATTCTTGGGCATGGGTATGCATTCCTGTTGGCTGGTGGAGCGATGGCAGGGTCTAGTCGGTATCCTCTTCGCCGGCAATTTCCTGAAGGATCGCGGCGATGAAATCGTCGGGGCTCATTTTGCTTTCCTCGGCCAGCACGGCGTAGGTCATCTCGACCACCGGCATCAGGGAGGTGATATCGACACGCCACACGCCATTCTGCTTGTGGAAGGCCAGGGAAGTTGGCAGTTGCTGGTCCTCGACAAATGCCTCGGCATAGGCGGAATCACCGTCAACCTCGATTTGACCGATGGCCAGATCCTCGGCGCCGCGCTTGCCCGCAAATAGATGGTCGATAGCAAACTCGATGATCTCGAGCGGCGTCAGGGCCTGCAGTTGCTCCTCCGTCAGGAAGAGCTGAAACAGTGCAATGCACAGATTGTCGATGATGGGGCTGTCGCTGTTCGGGTCCGGGCTCTGGTCGTTCAGCGCAAGCCGTCGATACCGCTCATAGCGCTGGAGCGTGTTGTCATCCAGCAGGGCCGCGGCGGTCTTGCCGTCGTCGTTCAGGATGGCGTCCTGGTAGGTGTGGAAGCAGAAGCGCACGGCCTTGGCCTCGTCGTCTTCGGCTGCCATGCGAAGTTCGTCATCCACCCAGCTAACGACGCCGGGCGCCTCAATAAGCTCCGCGGCCAGCTCAAGGGCGGCGCGGACCGCGGGCTCCGCGGCTTCGTCCCATTTGCCCTCGGCGACGACACGACGCAGTGCGTCCGCGGCGGTGTCCCCCGTCGCGTTGAGGACAACGGTAGGACCGTCCTCGTGCTCCTCGTCAATGCTGACACTTTCCCGCCAGTCCTGCCCGGATTCCTCAGCGTTACTCATGGGAAATGACCTCCAGGGTGTGAATGGACCAGAAATTGGCATCAGCCGTGCCGGTTTGTTCGATACGAATGGCGTTGGTTGTCACGCCTTCAAACTCAATGCGCGTGACTCCCTCGCTTCCCGTGCCCGTGGCAATGGGTTCGCCCCAGCTCTCGCCATCGTCCGAGATGTAGATGGAGTAGGCGCGGGGATAATCGCTGGCACTGCCAGCGCTGTCGAGCACGATGCCCGCGAGGGCGGTCGGCTCGGAGAAGGAGAGTTGGAACCACTGCCCCGGGTGCTGCAATTGCCCCGTGGTCCAACGCGTATCCGCGTTGCCGTCCAGCACGAGGTGGGCGTCATCCGTGTTGAGCGACGCCGTGGGGCTGGCCATGCTTGCGCGAATGCGGGCCACGGCGAACTCGGCATCCGCCCGGAGTTCGTCGTCGTCGAGAAACGATTGCGCGAGGGCGAGCGCGTCCTGGCTGCTGAGCTGAGCCACCCCGGCAAGCACGCGGCGCACCTCACTCGGGGCGATACCCATTGCGAGGATCTGCTTGTACGCGGTGAGCTTGGCGTCAACATCGTCCTCGGGCAATCTCCCCACCATCGCTACGGCGTTTCGAGTCGCCAGGGTGCGGATGCTGGTATCGTCGTGCTTATCCGCGATGTCCATGAGCAATTCGAGCGGCTCGGTGGTCTGCCAGTCCGACAGGGCACGAATTGCTGCAAGCTGAACCGGCACGCTCGAGCTTCGCGCCGCTTCCACGAGCGCGGGAAGGGCCGAGGGATGATCCAGACGGCCAAGGGTCGCAATGGCAACCGTGTAAAGGCCTTCCTCGTTTGTAGCCTCATCCAGCGTTTCCAGCACCACTTGGGCGACCTCTCCCTGGGTGCCGGTACGACGAGCGGCATCAATCATGGCCGAGGTGGCCGCATCCCGCGTCTCCGTGTCCGTAGCCTGAACGGCGAAGCGTGCAATTCGTGCCGCTGTATCGGCCTCGGCGCGGGCAGCCAGTGCTCGAAGTGCCGCGGCCCGCACCTGGGCATTGGTATCCTCGGTTCCCGCCCAAAAAACATCCGAGGCATCTTCCGCCTGCCGCGCGACCAACACTTCGATGCCGGCCACGCGCACCCCTGCCCCTCCGGATTGCATATGCGCGATGATCGCGTCGTTTACGCCATCTGCCTGCATGCGTATGAGGGATTGCGAGGCCGCCTGCGCGAATGTGGGGTTGGGCGCTGAGGCCGTATTCAAGAGCAGCGGCACCTCGTCCACGCCACCGATGAAGCCGAGCGCAGCCAGGGCTCGCCGGCGCATGTCGGCATCGGGACTCGCAGCCATGCTCACCGCGCCAGGCACGGCCTCGGCGATGCCGCGCTCGGCGATGGCCTCCACTGCAATTCCACGGACCGCATAGGGAAGTTCGTCAATGCCCACTGCGATCTGGCGAAGGGCATCTGGATCTTCCAGATACCAGAGCAGCGACAGGGCCGACTGCTCGGGCATGCTGGGGTTCTGAAAGAACTGGAGTACGACATCGGGAAAATTGGGGAGATTCCGCACGATGTCAAACAACATCGCGGTCTGGAAATGGACAGGCATACGAAGTTGCTCGTATCCCGTGTAGCGTGCGATTACATTCCGCTGTTCCGTCGTACTGTCAAGCGATTGCGCAACGGCCAGCCATGCGGTGATATAGGGTCGAAAGTATGTGTCCAACGCCGTGCGCCGTTGCGGATCCTGCCGAATTCCCGCGATATGGTCACTGAGAAAACGGTCCGCATCGGCTCCGCCAATGGACATGATGGCATTCAGCGCTGCGTAAATGATCGCACGATCCACTTCGGCGTACACCTCGGCATCCACCGCACTCAAGCGAGGGGCCGCATCCATCAGCACGGGAAGCGCGGCAGGGTCTCGCCGCGCGCCCAAGGCGTTGATAAGCCCGACCTTCACGGCACCGGCCGTATCGTCCAAGGCGCTGATGAGGGCGCCTGTGGCCTCGCTGCCGGGGATGTCCTGCAGGGCGTAGATGGCGATATCGCTCATGTCGGGCTTGGTGAGGAGCGGGGCAATAGTCTCCACTTGACCCGGCCCTGCGATGCGTTGGAGCTGACGGGCGGCGAACCACTTCGCATCCACGCCCGTGTCCTCACTGGCCAGAAATTTCGCCAGGGCATCGGCATGCGCGTTTCGAAGTGAGTTGTCCCCTTGCGAGGCGATGACCGCCGCGTCTATCGCCTCGAGTTCCTCGGTGTAGGGGTGCTCGCCCTCCGTAATCGCGTAATTCTTGACCGCATCCAGTGCGGATTGGAATGCGTTGGCCGTCATGCGCTCGGCCGTGGCCGTGCTGGCCGCGGCAAGCAAAAACAGGGCGACGCCAACGCGCAGCCCACGAGTCATTGATGAAAGCATGTTGTTCTTCCCCATGCCGTTAGACCTCCAGCCGCCACGGGGCGCGCATCGGGCGTGAAATGAGGCGGTTGGCTTCCTCGTCGTCCACGAAGTGCTCGGCGGCGGGGTCCCACTTCAAGGAGCGGTTGAGCCAGTAGGCAATGTTCCCGATGTGGGCGACGGTGGCCGTGCGGGTGCCAATCTCGGCCGTGCAGATGGTCGGCCTGCGGGTTCGCATGCAATCGAGCCAATTCTGCTGGTGATTGTCGCTGGTGTAGAGACGCTCTTCCTCGGGCCTCAGCGGAATTTCCTTCACCTCATCCGGGTCCGTCTCGAGTCGCTGGCCGCGGTTGACGCGCACGCGGCCCTCGGTGCCCACAAACTCGACTGCGAAGCCGTCCTTCGCGCCGCCGTGATACATCTTCACGCCATTTGCGTAGGTGTAGGTCAGGCGCTCGCGGCCACTGCCGGGGACCTCTACCTCAATGGGGCCGGTGTGGTCCATGCCGAGGCCCCACTGGGCGATGTCGAAGTGATGCGTGCCGAAGTCCGTCATCATGCCGCCAGCATAGTCACGGTACGAACGCCAGTTGGGCCAGCCGCCGTAGTCAACACCGGGGGCGATGTCGGAGTGATAGGGGCGCCACGGCGCCGGTCCGAGCCAGAAGTCCCAGTCGAGGCCCTCGGGCACCGGCTCTGCAGGCAGGTAACATTCCACCGGCGGACCGCCGACATTGACGAATACCTCCTTCACCTCTCCAATGCGGCCGTTGCGCACCATCTCGCATGCAAAGCGGAAGGCGCGGTCCGAGCGCTGCTGACTGCCAACCTGCAACACGGTGCCGTACAGCTCCACGGCACGCCGCACGGCCTGGCACTCGCCGATGGTACGGGCGAGGGGCTTCTCGAGGTAAATATCCTTGCCCTGCTTGGCAGCCTCCACGGCCTGAAGCGCATGCCAGTGGTTTGGGGTGGAGATAATCACGCCGTCGATGTCCGCCCGGGCGCACAAGTCACGGTAATCGCGGATGATCTCGCAACCATCGTACGAGCCGGCCCCGCTTCGCGAGGCGTAGAAGTCGTCGGCCTCCTTCTTGGCCTGCTCAAGGCGCACGGTCTCGACATCGTTGATGGCAATGACCTGCACCTGGGGATTGCGCATGAAGGTGTTGAGGTGCCCGCGCGCCATCTTGCCCATGCCGATAAAACCCACCGCAATGCGTTCGTTCGCACCTCGGGCGGAGGAAGGCAGGATGGTGGGGGCTGCCACGGCGGCCGCGGCGGCGACCATGCCGTGCTTGAGAAAAGTGCGCCGGCTCGGATGGCCGGTGCTTGAAGAGGGTTGCTTCATGAGGACGAATCCTTCTTGGATGTGGATAGCCCGGTGAACTGTCACCGGTGGACTGTCACCGGCGTGCGAACAGGATCCCCCCGATGCTACCGCTCACGGACGCTGGGTGCAAGTTGACCGCGGCTCCGAGGCCACTCCGTCGACCGGACGGGTAGAGGGGACACGGATTTCATGGATTGCACGGATATTGCCAGACACCCGGCAGGTCTGCCGCTCTCCATCCGTGCAATCCACGGAAATCCGTGTCGAAATCCGGGAGGATTCGGCCTTGGGCGGGATGTTTTCGCAGCCCCGATTGGGGCATGCGGCGCTTTTACAGAAGTCTTCTTACACGACCTGGCTCGACAAATTCATGCGGTTGCGCCGTTGAAGGCGGTTGGAAATGGGAGGCGGATGGTGTAGAGTAGGGAATAATTGTTGACCAACCAGCCGGGATGAGCAACCATTCGCCCGGCTCGAAGCGAGGGGAGCACCATGAAGCATCTGCTCTGTGCAACGCTGGCCGTGGCTTTGTTTGCCGGGATTTTCCCCGCAACCGCCGCTGCCAATGATTCTGACCGTGACTGGGTGAAGGTGGAAGAACCCGCCCTTCGGCCGGTGAAGGCAGTCGGCCGCGGATTCGCCGCCTTCTGGTACCAAACCGTACAGGCACTCGCACGCGGCAATGAGAAACTGCCGATTTTTGGCTCCGTCGAGGTGTTTCGGGGTATGCGCCACGGCTTGGTCGAGTTCGCCGAGCACACGGCCACGGGCATGACTCACTCGTCGAATGCACGGGACTGGCGCACGACGGGCGCGGCCAATGCGGTGATTGACGAGGACATTCTCCTCCGGAATGCGGCCGATTTTCTCACCGCCACGGCGGTGGCCCGGGTACCCGGCGCCAGCATTCAGGATTCGGCAACCTTTGGTGCGGCCGTTTGGGCGGCCCAGAAGGGCGTGGACCGCAGCCCCGTGAGCACCTTGGAAGACGACCGCCTTGAGCGGCGCGTGCAGCGGGCCCGGGAGTCCTACCTCATGCAGGTCGGCCACGAGCGGACCCGCGTCCAAGCGATGCCTGCCGTCGAGGAACCGGAATGGAAGCGCGCACAACGAAGCTATATCGGCGACCGGGCGGATACGAATCCGCGGCAGGACAATGCCGGTGGGAATTTGCTGAGACTCGGCCGCTAACCGGCTTCAGCACATCAGGATGACGACGGCACCCGGCCGCGCTCTCCCCAATGGCGGGGGCGCGGCCGGTTTCATGCGGGGGAGTTTACCGGCAATGCGCACTTGGGTTCCGTTCCTGCTCGTTTTGGCTGGAATAGCCTTATTCTTCGGCCTGGGGCGAATGGACATCGTGAGCGATCACGAGGGACAGCGCAGCGTGCCCCCACGCGAGATGCTCGAGTCCGGCGATTTCATCGTGCCGACCATCAATGGCGAGGTCTATCTCGCCAAGCCACCCCTTCTCTACTGGATGGTCGCAACGGTATACGCGATTACCGGGACTGTCTCCGAGACGACCGCCCGCTTCCCGACGGCCCTGAGCGGATTCCTTCTGGTCATGCTGACCTACTTCGTATTTCGGCGGCGCGCGGGAGACGATGCAGCTGGCTGGGCCGCCATCGTGCTCCTCACCTCGTTTCTCTTCCTGGAGCGCTCCCGCTGGGCCATGATTGACACCCCATTCGCCCTCGCGGTGTTCCTCACGCTCATCGCACTGTTTGCGGCGTGGGATACGCGCGACGCGAGACGCGCCATCCTGTTCTCGGTGCTCGCAGGACTCGCGCTGGCGGCGGCCAATCTCCTCAAGGGCCCCGTGCCGTACCTGTTCGTCTGGTCCGCATGGGTGGCCATGGCTGCGCTGGCGTCGCCAGAATCCGGACGAGTCATCCGCCAAGGTCTGGTTGTGGCGGCGGGCGCATTCACGCTCGAGGTGGCCCTATGGGCAATTCAGAGTGTGACTCAGTGGGAGTTGGGCTTTCCGTTGCCGCTGATCATTGCCTTGCTCGGCTGGTCGGGTCTCGTGCTGCGCTGGGGCGGGGATGCGCGCAAGCATCTGCTCTGGACCACCGGGCTCGCCCTTGGAATCGGAACCGTGCTCGTGTTGCCCTGGGCCTTGCTGGTGCTGAACGCCGTCGGATGGGAGTACATTCAAGGCCTCTTGACCGAGCAGGTAACGGAACGCACGCACACGGCCTCGGAGATCAACACGGGCGACCCGTTCTACTTCCTGTATATGCTCCTGGTGTCCTGCCTCCCTTGGGGATTCCTTTTCCTTAGCTTTGGAAGCCGCTCACGCTGGCGCGAACGCCCCGAGGTCTATCGGCAAACGGTGCTGTTCTCCCTTCTGGCCGTGCTGGTGTTCTCGCTGATTGCAGGAAAAGAACGCCACTACCTCATGCCCGCGGTCCCGTTTCTTGCGCTCGCCGCGGGATTCGAAGTGGCGCGCTTTCACGATCGCCTGCAGGACGGCATCAGCTCGGTGCGCCAGAAGGCGTGGACCGTGTTCACGAGCGTCATGGCGGGGCTCGGCGGGATTGGTACATTCGGCTACATGCTCTTCACCGGCGCAAGCGGGGATATCCTGGCGTGGACGGCCCTCTTCGCGGTACTCGCGGCCGGGTTCGTACTCGTCGCGCAATGGAATCTGCCCCGACAGATGACCTTGCTCTCCGCCGGACTCGTGATGACCTGCATGTGCATCCTCATGGCCCGCGCCGAGCACTGGAGCGGCGAGCACTCCTTCCAAGCGGTTTCGCGCACGGCGGGGGAACTCCAACGGGCGGGCTATGCCGTCGGGGCCTCGCGCATGCTGCCGCCGATGGCCTTCTATGCCGGTACGATCATCCCGACGGACCTCACGGCAGACGATATCTCCGACCTGCTCGACGAGGATGTGCCCTTCTTTTATGTCAGCTTCGCCGAATTCGTACCCATTCTGCAGCAAGTCAGCAGCGAAACCGGGCATCCCCTCGAGCTGTTGATGGGTCCGCACTCGCACAAGAATGTCGTGCTGATGGGCAACGGCCCGCTGCCGGATGGTTTCGGGGATCACGCACCGTGAATTCCGTGGACCTCCAAGCCGCCCTGCAAGCGGGTAACCGCGTCTACGGCACCTGCATCGTGTCGACTTCACCCGCATGGCCGTCGATGATCGCGGGGCTCGGCCTCGATTTTGTCTTCATCGACACGGAGCACATTCCGATTGGCCGCGAGACCCTCGCGTGGATGTGCCGGGCCTATGACGCACTCGGCCTCGCCCCCATCGTGCGCGTGCCGGCCCCGGACCCATACCTCGCATGCATGGCGCTCGATGCCGGCGCGGCAGGCGTGGTTTTTCCCTATGTCGAGACGGTTGAGCAGGTGCAGGCCCTTCGAGGGGCCGTGAAATGCCGCACGCTCAAGGGAGAGCGCCTGCAGCGATACCTCGCGGGCGAGGAAACCCTCGAGCCGGCCCTGGCCGAAGACCTGGCCAAGCGCGCCCGAGGAAAACTGCTCATCGTCAACATCGAGAGTCAGGCCGCCCTCGACCGGCTCGACGACATCCTCGCCGTTCCCGATCTCGATGCCCTGCTCATCGGCCCGCACGACCTGTCCATCAACCTCGGTGTACCGTCCCTATGGGACCACTCGCGCTTTCTCGACGCCATCGCCACCATCATCCAGAAGGCGCGGGCCGCCGGCGTGGGCGTTGGTGTGCACTACTCCGCCGGAATCGAGGCCGAGATCCGCTGGGCACGCGAAGGCGCCAACCTCATCGTGCATTCCAGCGACCTCGCCCTCGTCGACCAGACCCTCCGCTCCGACTTGGCGTACTTCCGCGCTGAACTCGGCGATGTGTCCCGTATTTCCGCGGACAGCGCAGACACCACGACCATCTGACACCCTTTCCCCGGAAGCCTCAGAAGGCTACGGTGCATTGCGTCGGCGTAAATTTATGACCAAACTCTTCAAATCCCCCTCGGTCCCCCTTTTCCAAAGGGGGATGAATGCGGGCGTTCCGCTGGTCTTGGCACGATTTCTAAGCATCGGCCCTTCATGGATTTCGAGCGAACAGAATCTGCCATACCACGGGGCATGGCGTCTGCGATTCCCCCCTTTGGCAAAGGGGGGCAGGGGGGATTTCCTCCGGGCCGCCGATACAAGACCGACTTATTGGAAGGCTCCCCGGGCATGTCGTGGTATTCTGGATGCATGAGACACCTCTCCCCCATCTTCATCACCCTGCTCATCGCGCCGCTGGCGTGGGCGGATGCGATTACCTTGGATGGCGAAAGGCACGAGGGGGTGTTCATCCGCGAGTCGGAGCGGATGGTGTATGTGCATTTCCCCAACGATGGCCGCGTGGAGGCGGTGATGCGCTCGGAATTGGACGAGGACGCCATCGAGCTATCGGAAGACGCATCGGAGCGGGAAGCCCTCGAGGCCGCGTGGAAGATGGCGCGGGATGCGAATGAAATCGGCAAGGAAGTGATGGCCGGGGCGCGGGCGCTACCAACACCCCGTGCACAACTCGCGCACCCCGGGCTTGAACCTGTAAGCGAGGGTGAGACGGAACGCCCCGTGACCGATGGCGTCGTGCCGCGGGTCGACCTGCGCGATGTTCCGCTTGGGACGGCGTTATCGGCGATGCTGCGCCCGATGGGCCTGGACTACGAAGTGCGGGAAGGGATGGTCTACATCAGCGACCCGCAGTCGCTGCGCACGGAATCGTGGGAACCGCTCGAGACCCGCGTGTACGACATCAAGAATTTTGATGCGACCTTGCCGAAAATCGTCGTGATGAACCCGGCGGGGCAGCGTTATCCGTCAACGGCACCACCCGCCGCAATGCAGGGCGGCTTCGGCCCTGGTTTTAGTCGGTAGCAGGCCCGCCCTTGAAGCCGAGCAACGCGAGGGTGTGGTCTTTGAGGTCCGTCCACATCGCCTCCTGGTCCGGGCCGAACCAATCCATCTGCCGCCATTCGTACCACTGGTCGTATCCTTCCGTGGGCTCCCAGTAGTACTTGTCAGGCGAGAGGTACCCGCTGTACGCGACGCAATGCCCGCTCACCCACAGCACCACGCCGTTCGACGCGGCTTCCTGCGCCCATGGCTCGGCAATGGCGCCACCGGCGTCGTGCGGGGTGCCGAGGAAGGCAATCGGCCCGACGCGCACGCCTTGAATCCATGCATCCGTCGGGATCCCGACCACCTTGGCGAGATTGGGAGAGAATCGCCAATCCGGTGCTTCGCCGATGCGGACCTGCATGGAGGGCATGCCCACCACCGCCCCGAACGAGCGAACTTCGACGCTATCGACGAATTCCAGCGGCGCGTCGTGCTCGAGGACGCGGTCGGCCAATGCGACGCCCATCGCTTCCATCTGCTCGAGAGGCGTGTCGCGCTCGGGCGGGTTGGGTCCCATCGCGCCGACGGCCCCGCCGAGAAAGACGGCCATATGCCCGGTGCGGTCGGCGAGTTCACGGACCAAGACGCCTGCGTACTCCGCGGAGACCTCGAGGAAGGATTGAGGCAACACCGTGGCGTGTGCGGAGTAGCGCACGCCGTAGCAGCGCTCGCCGCTGTCCTTCTCAAGCACGAACATGCCGAGTACGGGGTCCACGCCCTCGACATTCGTGCGGTTCCGAATGTATTCCGGCGCCTCAATGCGGGTGTGCGCGAATTGAGCCGGGGCGAGGTTCGCGTGTGCGTTGCGAATGGACTGGGCAATGGTTTCGGCGATGAATTGCTCGATGGCCGGGTCGTACGCGCCGAAGCTCATCTCCGCGACCAAGCCCGGGGCGAATCCGCCCGGGCCGCAGTGGGTGTGCGTCACCGTGAAGAGGATGTTGTCCCGCGTGAAGGGGGTATCGACCGCGAGGTCCTCCCAGACCAACTCGGCCACATTGGGCGATACCAGCAGGAGATCCGCTCCGACCAATGCGGCAATGTTGCGGCCGTCGCTTAGGACAATGGCGCGGCTGAAGACTGGATCGTGAATGCCCGTGCTGCGTTTCTCATTCGGGCGGCCGCCGTAGCCTGCCAAGGGAGTGCTGACGGGCGGCGTCATGTCCACCTCGGCCCAACCGGCGTGGAGGCGCCCCGGCTCGGAATCGCTGGCGGAGCGTGCGGCGCTGGCCTCCATGCGCGTGAGCGTGTCTCGAAAATAGCCCTGATTGGCGTACTGGGTATCCCGGTAGACCGGCCACGGCCCGATGAAAGCCACGACTCCCACCAATGCCGCAAACAGCACCAGGGTGGCCGGGAACAGGCAGAACAGGGCACACGAGCGCATCGGGGAACGCATAAAAAGGTCTCCGTAGGGTTGAAAGGGACAGTGAGGGGGAATCCTACCCGAAATCGGTCAAACCGCGGCAACCCGCGATCAGAGCACATCCTTGAGGCGGGGCTGCATGGTCTCGATGAACTTGCGCGCGGGCGCTGAGAGGGCCTTGCCCTTGCGCAAGACGACGCCGTAGGTGCGCTGCGGGAAATACTTCTCGACAGGGTAGACGAACAGGTCCTCATTCCCGGTGATGCAGATGTCCGTGACAATGGAAATGCCCATGCCGAGCTGCACATATTTCTTGATGACCTCGTAACCGCCCACCTCGAGCTTCACCTCGTAGGGCAGGTTGTGCTCGGTGAAGACAAACTCGACGAGGCGCCAGGTGCTCAGGTGTTTCGGCGGCAGAATGAGCGGGTACTGGCTGATGTCCTTGAGCGTAATCCGCTTGCGCTGGGCCAAGGGGTGCTCGTTGGCCGTGATCAGCACGGGGTCGTAGGACACGAAGGGGTGAAAGGCGATGTCCTCCGGTTGCTCGAGGAGGGGGCCCACCGCGAAGTCCACTTCGCCATCACGCAGGTACTCAAGCCCGGCCTTGCCCGTCACATTGTAGAGCCGAATATCGACCTTGGGGTAGGCCTCCATGAACCGCTCCACAAACGGCGGCATGACATACTGAATGGTTGACCCACCCGCGGCAATGGCCACCACCCCACGCTGAAGCGAGTCGCGCCGTGCCAGGAATTCCTCCTCGATCGCATCGAAGCGGTCAACGAGCGACTCGGCCAGTTCCAAAAGGGTCTCGCCGTCCCGGGTCAGGCTGATGCGCGGTCCGTTGCGCTCGAAGAGCTTGGCATTCAGCTCGCGCTCGAGTGCCTTGATCTGCAGGGAGACCGACGGCTGACTCAGGTACATCATCTCCGCCGCCTTCGAGATGCTCCGCGAGCGGGCGGCGTAGCAGAAACCGCGCAGTTGCTGCAGTCGGTTCTGCTTGTAGCGCAAGGTGTTAGCGACCATGGCAGTAGACTCCCATTTGGGTGGAATCTTGCGTGGAAACGGGCGGAACGAGTATAGGCTCAGCCTATACTAAGGATTGGCCACCGCGAATCCCATTCATTGACACAGGCAATTATAAACATTGACACAATTGTCTTGTCAAATAGTAAATCAAATGCTAATATTCGGTCGATTTTAGCCGTGGCACCGCAATCACCTCGATTGCGAGTATTTCTTTCGGGACATGCTGGGAGTCGTTGTTTTTATGAGCACACAAATGAACCATACCGCCTTGTCGGAGTTGAAGAGCGAAGGCATCGAGATCACAGCCCCCGTGTCGGATGCCTTTGCCGAAATCCTCACACCGGAAGTCCTGCGCCTCGTGGCGGAGCTTCACCGTGAGTTTAACGGACGCCGCAAGGAATTGCTCGCGGCACGCATGGAGCGCCAGGCGCGCTTCGACGCGGGCGAGTGGCCGAAGTTCCTGGAAGAGACGAAATCCGTGCGCGAGGGCGACTGGAAGGTCGCGCCGATTCCCGCGGATTTGCAGGACCGCCGCGTCGAGATTACGGGCCCGGTGGACCGCAAGATGGTCATCAACGCGCTCAACAGTGGCGCGAAGTGCTACATGGCAGATTTTGAGGATTCGCACGCGCCGACTTGGGAGGGCACGCTCGAGGGCCAGATCAATATGCGCGATGCCGTTCGGGGCACGATTGATTTCACGAGCCCGGAGGGCAAGTCCTACAAGTTGGGCGACACGCTGGCGACGCTGCTGGTGCGTCCGCGCGGTTGGCACCTCGACGAGAAGCATGTGCTGGTGGATGGCGAGCCGATCTCGGGCGGCATCTTCGACTTTACGCTGCATTTCTTTCACAACGCGCAGGCGCTGCTGGACAAGGGCTCGGGCCCGTACTTCTACCTGCCGAAGATGGAGAGCCACCTTGAGGCGCGCCTCTGGAACGACATTTTCGTCAAGGCGCAGGACGCCTGCGGCATTCCGCAGGGCAGCATCCGCGCGACAGTGTTGATCGAGACGATCACGGCGGCCTTCGAGATGGATGAGATCCTCTACGAGTTGCGGGACCACAGCGCCGGCCTGAATTGCGGCCGCTGGGACTACATCTTCAGCTTCATCAAGCGCCTGCGCAAAAAGCCGGGATATACCCTTCCCGACCGCTCGCAAGTGACGATGACGACGCCGTTCATGCGGGCGTACTCGTTGCTGTGCATTAAGACCTGCCACAAGCGCGGTATCCACGCGATGGGCGGCATGGCGGCGCAGATTCCGATCAAGAACGACCCAGCGGCCAACGAGGCGGCCTTGGAAAAGGTGCGCCAGGACAAGCGCCGCGAGGCGACCGACGGCCACGACGGCACCTGGGTGGCCCACCCGGCGCTGGTGGCCATCGCGTTGGAAGAGTTCAATCAGGCCATGCCCACGCCGAACCAGATCGACAAGCAGCGTGACGATGTCGTGGCGTCGGAAGACGAGTTGGTGGCGCGCCCCGAGGGAACGATCACCGAGGACGGCGTGCGCGGAAACATCCGCGTGGGCGTGCAGTATATGGAGGCTTGGCTCAGCGGCAACGGGTGCGTGCCGCTGTACAACCTGATGGAAGACGCAGCCACCGCGGAGATTTCGCGTACCCAGTTGTGGCAGTGGCTGCACAGCGATCAAGGCGTGCTGGACGACGGCCGCCAATTGACGCTGGAACTGTTCCATCAGTTTTTTGATGAAGAGATGAAGCGCATAGCGGATGAAGTCGGCGAGTCGCGTTTCAAATCGGGCAAATTCGATCTCGCCGCGCAACTATTCAAAGAGATTAGTGAGAGTGACACGCTCGAGGAATTCCTCACGCTGCGCGCTTACGAGCATCTCGCCTAAACCACCCAGAGAGGAGCAACGAGTCCCCATGTCAGACCAAAAACACCATATGATCGACCCGCAGTCGCGGGAGAACCTCCGGACCGAGACCGTCGAACAACTCAAGCGTGACTGGGCGGAGAACCCGCGCTGGTCCGGCATTACGCGCGAGTACTCGGCGGAAGAAGTGGCGCATTACCGCGGTTCGCTTCCGATCGAGTACACAATCGCGAACTACACCGCCAAAAAGCTGTGGCACTTGCTGCACACCGAGGAATATGTCCATGCGCTTGGGGCGCTGACCGGCAACCAGGCCGTTCAGATGGTCGCCTCGGGCCTCAAGTCCATTTACCTGAGCGGCTGGCAGGTGGCGGGCGACGCCAACCTCGCAAGCCACATGTACCCGGACCAGAGCCTCTACCCGGCCAACAGCGCCCCGGCCGTTGCCAAGCGCATCAACAATGCGTTGTTCCGTGCCGACCAGGTCTCCACGCTGGATGACCGCCCCGAGGAGCACCACGACTGGTTCGCGCCGATCGTGGCGGACGCCGAGGCGGGCTTCGGCGGCGCCCTCAACGCCTACGAGCTGATGCGTGAGTTCATCGAGGCCGGCGCGGCGGGCGTGCACTTCGAGGACCAACTCTCGAGCGCGAAGAAGTGCGGCCACATGGGCGGCAAGGTGCTCGTCCCGACGAATGAGTTCATCACAAAGCTCAAGGCTGCCCGCCTCGCGGCGGATGTCTGCGGTACCCCGACGGTCCTCGTGGCACGCACGGATGCCGACAGTGCCCAGCTCCTCACGAACGACATCGACGAGCGCGACCACCCCTTCATCACGGGTGAGCGCACGGAGGAAGGCTTCTTCCGCATCAACGGCGGGCTGGATTGCGCCATCGCGCGCGGCCTTGCATACGCCCCGTACTGCGACATGATCTGGTGCGAGACCTCGACGCCGGACCTCGCAGACGCGAAGAAGTTCGCCGAAGCCATCCACGCGAAGTTCCCGGGCAAGCTGCTGGCCTACAACTGCTCGCCGTCGTTCAACTGGCGCCGGAACCTGGATGACGCGACGATCGCGAAGTTCCAGCAGGAGCTTGGCGCGATGGGCTACAAGTACCAGTTCGTCACGCTCGCCGGTTTCCACGCCCTCAACCTCAGCATGTTCCAGCTGGCGCAGGGCTACCGCGACGAAGGCATGGCCGCCTACTGCCGCCTGCAGGACGAAGAGTTCAAGGAAGAGAAGGAGCGCGGCTACCGCGCGGTGAAGCATCAGCGCTTCGTCGGCGCCGGCTTCTTCGACAACTTGATGCAGTCCGTCTCCGGCGGAAACAGCTCGGTGACGGCCCTTGATGGCTCGACCGAGGAAGCCCAGTTCGAGGAAGCCGAGGAGACCGTGGCCAAGTAGGCCACGCTCCGACAGCATTCTCTTGTGCATCGCACGGCGGGGTGGAATCCACAGTTCCACCCCGCCGCCGCGTTTTAACTGCCGTCGAGTGCCGCCTTCCCCCGAGCGAGGGCCTGCGTAGAGAAAGTGGGTCTCGCACTATTGGCTGCCGCGAAGCGGCACCGGGAGTAGCCGGGCGGCAACCCTCCGAAGCGCCCTGCGCGAAGGAGGGGCAGCCCCCGGTATCGGCGTACACCCTACCCCAAGCGTCCCAGAGGGACGCTAGCCCATCACCGGCTCGCGTCCATTCTGGACGCGGAGTCTGGGGGCGCGTCAACCCCGGGCGGCCCCTCCTTCACTCTACGAGCTGCGAAGAGTTGCCCGGGGCTAATGTCGGTGCGCCTTCGGCGCAACCAGTTTCTGCTCCTGCCATACGGAACCCCATGCCTGCGCCAAGTCAAGAAGCGCTCACGCTCGCATGAGGCCGCAAGCCCACGAAATTGGCGCAGCCTCCCCCGAGCGACAAAGACTTGCCTTTCCGTTTCCCGGTCGTTAGTCTTGTGTTTTTCCGTGCCGGGCTTGGCGGGGGAACCGCCGGGAATTGACCGTGCCGGGCAGGTAGCAGGCTGGCATGCGGGGGGCACCCTGTATGCCGTGGCGGGCGAGGGAGGAAGCGACTCATGAGTGATGCGCAGTCGGAAGGTAATGGCGTCTCCGCGCGGGACAAGCTGCTCTTTTGGGCGTGCTTTATTTCGCTGGTGGCCACTTCGTTCGGGTTTATCATCCGTGCGTTGTTGATCGGAACTTGGGGCGAAGAGTTTGGGCTGAGTGCCACGCAGCAGGGCGAGATTTTTGGCGTCGGTCTGTGGCCCTTCGCCATCAGCATCGTGCTGTTCAGCCTGATTATCGACAAGGTCGGCTACGGAAAGGCGATGGTCTTCGCCTTCGCCTGCCATGTGATCGCAGCGATCATGACGATCAACGCGTCAGGCTATATGGACCTGTACATCGCGACCTTTATCCTCGCGTTGGGCAACGGAACGGTCGAGGCGGTGATTAACCCCGTCGTGGCCACGATGTTCCCGAAAAGCAAGACGAAATGGCTGGCAATCCTCCACGCAGGTTGGCCGGCAGGTCTTGTACTTGGTGGCATCCTCGTCATCTTCATGGGTGATGCCCAATGGCAGTGGAAAGTGGGCTTGGTGCTCATCCCTGTCCTCATCTACGGCGTGATGATGCTGCGCTGCTACTTCCCGCCCAATGAACGCGTTGCCGCCGGCGTTTCCTACAAGGACATGCTCAAGGAGGTGGGCTTTCTTGGCGCCCTGTTGGTGTCGGGCCTGATTGCAGTCGAAGTGGGCCGCGTGTTCGGCTGGCACTGGGGTGTTCAAGTCGCCGTGGCCTTGGCCGCGACGATCGCCTACGGCTTCTATGTCGACTGGGCGCCGGGACGCCCGCTGTTCCTGTTCCTGATCCTGATCATGATTCCGCTGGCCACCACCGAACTCGGTACGGACGGTTGGATCAGCGAGCTGATGACGCCCGCCATGACGGCGCTCAATGTTCACCCGGGCTGGGTGCTCGTGTACACATCGGCCATCATGATGCTGCTGCGCTTCTATGCATCGGGCCCCATCGTGCATGCGCTCTCGCCGCTGGGCGTATTGGTCGCCTCCAGCATTATCGCCATATTCGGCTTGGTCTTCCTTTCGATGGCGGAAGCCGCAATGGTGATCTTCATCGCCGCAACGATTTATGGCGTTGGCAAGTCCTTCTTCTGGCCCGCCATGCTCGGCCTGGTGGCGGAGCAATCACCCAAGGGGGGGGCCTTGACCCTCAATACGATTGCGGGCGTCGGCATGCTGGGCGTGGGTATCATTGGGGCCGCGTTCCTGGGCAACATCCAAGACCGGGAGCAGGAAAGCGTCCTGCGAGCGGAGTATCCGGCCCTGCACGCGGTTGTGGTGGAGCCGGAACCGGTTCTCAGCGTGTTTGGCAGCTACAACCCGCTTCGCGGTGATCAGATCGAGCGAATGAACATGCAGGTGGCGTTGTACGAGTCGCAGCAGGAGGCCCGTGAGGCGCTTCAGGCCGAGACCGGCACTGCCCCCTCCGCCGAGGAACTCAGCGCGTACCTTGCCGCGGATGCCGGATACGAAGTGCAAGTGCTGACGGCGCTGGAGCGATTCGGCGTGCAGGATGCCGGGGACACACTGGCCGCCCAGATTGCCGCCCTTGAGCAGGCAGGTGCATTTGTGGACACGGCCACCTACAACGAATTGTCCGCCCAGACGGCGGCCTTGGCCGAGATCGATGTGGCGTCGAAGAAGAACGCGCTGTTTACCGTCGCGATCTTCCCGTTCATCATGTTGATTTGCTACATCATCCTGATCCTGTACTTCCGCAGCAAGGGCGGCTACAAGGCCGTCGTGCTGGATGCGCAGGAGGGCGAGGCTGCCCACTAACGCATTCGCTACGCTTTACGCATTCGCGCGGGCCACTCGAAAATCGAGTGGCCCGCGCTGCTTTTCACCCCCGCCACGCGGAGTGATATGCTTCGGCGCATGCACGCCATTCGAAGTTTGACGATCCTCGCATATTGCTTCCTCGCCAGCACGGCGGCAGCCGCCGCACTGCATACCGGTGAGATCGCCCAATGGCGGATCGTGTTGCCTGCGGATGCCACCGCTGCCGAACGCTACGCGGCGGAGGAACTACGAGGCTTGCTGGAGTCCACCACGGGTCTGGCGCCAGCCATCTCGGACGCGGATCGCGGCGGTTCTAGGGTGATTTTTGTCGGCGCGGGCGCAGCATTGCAGCGGCACTACCGGGATTGGACGCCGGAATCGCATGGTCCCGAGGGGTTCCGTATCGTCATTGCGGATGAGCACATCGCCATCGCCGGTGGGAGGCCACGCGGCACGCTGTACGGCGTATACGAATTCGCGGAGCGCTACCTGGGCGTGCGCTTCCTCACGGCGAGTCACACGCATGTACCACTTGATCCAATCCGTGCACTCCCCCACTCCGATTTCGCCTATGAGCCACCGTTCGATTTCCGCTGGGCCTACTGGCACGAGATCAACGAAACACCGGCGTTCGCGGCCCGGTTACGCAACAATGTCACGACGCACGCGGCAATATTGGGCGGTTCAACGGATCAGCCGCTGATCAGTCACACGATTCAGGAGCAGGTGCCTGCCGCGGAGTGGGGCGCCTCAAACCCGGAGTATTTTGCGTGGGTGGACGGCGAGCGCACGCTGCAGGCGCGTCATGCGCCGCAGGTGGACCCGTTGAACCCGGCCGTGCAGGACCTCGTGACGGAGGCCGTGCGCGCGGAGCTACGCCAGCACCCGGGACGGCGCGTGGTGAGCGTGTCGCCCGCGGACAACGGGGACTACGACGAGAGTTGGGCCAGTCTCGCGTTGATCGAGCGCGAGGGCACGCCAATGGCGCCGCATCTCACGCTGGTGAATGAAGTCGCGCGGCGGATTCGTGCCGAGTTCCCCGAGGCGATGGTGGGCACGCTGGCGTATTGGTCCACGCGGAAACCGCCGCGCACTATGCGTCCGGCTTCGAATGTTCAGATACAACTGGCGAGCTTCGAGTGCAGTCTGGTGCATGCGCTCGACGACCCGTCCTCCCCGGCCAATGCGGCCTTCATGGACGATCTCGACGGTTGGCTCGCGCTGACGAACGAGGTGTATCTCTGGCACTACGCGGCGAATCTCGGGCAGGTGGATGTGCCCATCGCCAATTTCGACACCTTCGCCCCGTCGTTTCGCATGCTGCGCGACCGGGGCGTGAAGGGCGTGTTCTCGCAGGGCAACGGCCGATGCAACGCGGGCGAGTTTTCGGATTTGAAGGCCTACCTCGTCTCGCGATTGCTGTGGAATCCCGACCTGGACGCGGAGGAACTCGTGGCGGAGTTCCTCGATTTGCACTACGGACCGGCCGCGACTCACCTTGAGGCCGCCATCGCGTTACTGGCGGATGCACACGCGGCCCAGGGCGGCGAGCCGATGTGTTATCCCTTCGTCGAGGAACTCGGCATCACGCCCACAGTCGCGTATGACTTCGCGCAACACCTCGATGACGCACACGCGGCCGTGGAGGGCACGCCCTACGCTTCACGGGTCGAGAAACTGCGCATCATGGGCTTGAAGGCACGGCTCGTGGCCAATGCGGTGTGGACGCACGACGCCGAGCGGGCGTTTCTGGCGGTTCCCGGCGAATTCGATGGCTGGCTGGACGAATACCGCGCACTCACCGAGCGCTTCGGCATGAATCGCAACATGGAATTCGAGCCGCTGTCCAATTATCTGCGCATGCTTGCCGAGCGGCGCGAGGGGGTGCCTATCGAGACATTGGAGAACGACGCATGGCTGCTCGTGGCGGTGCCGTCCGAGGGGGCTGTGTTCCGGCTGTTGCACAAGCCGACGGGGCACGAGGTGCTGCCGGCGTACGGGTCGCCGGGGGTGCGCCTGCTTCATGGAACCTTCGCGGCATACGGCGTTACCGGTTTCGACGGCCGCACGGCCCCGATGGAAGTGGAGCGCGTGCCGCACGGCTTGGTGCTGTCGCATACGCCCGACAATGGATTGCACCTGGAGTGGGAACTCGCGCTCGAGCCGATTCCGCCGCATCGTGTGCTCAGTCAGGTGACTGTCACGACTGCCGGAGATGACACGAGGCCCGCTCGGTTGCATGTGGACTTGGAGACGGCCTGGCCGCATGCCAACGCGCCGGCATTCTCCGTCCTGAACGAAGGGTGGCAACAAGTCACGCTCGACCCCCATCCGCGGACGGCATCGCCGCGGGCCAATGACGGCGGCGTTCGGCTCGATGCGTTTGCGCCTTCGAAGGCATTGGAATTGCTGTACGACGCCGGGCAGGCGCAGCCAGTGCTGTCGTGGTCACCGGGGTTGCGCGAAGCGGGGGTCCGCCTGCGCTCGCAGCGTGTGCCGATGTCGCCGGGCGGCCATTTCAGCTTGCGATTTGTCGTGTCGGTGGAGCCCTAGAGCATTTTAAGAAATGATGTAGCCATTTTCTCCCGCGCGCACCGATTCTCCGGAATGGGAAAATTAGATGGAGCGCACTTATTTTGCTCTTACGGAAACATTGGAATACCACGCGATTTCGGTCGACCTTCCGTGCCCCAACGGGGCAAAACAAGAAAGCCCAGGGTAAGCCGCCGAAGCGCCCCGCGAAGGCGAGCGCAGCCCTGGGTAATTGATGAAAAAAGCACCCATGCCCTGAAAGGGTATGACAAGAACTTGGTCGGCCTGTCGTACCCTTTCAGGGCACGATGGCGGGGCGATGCCTAACCCAGGGCCGCGCCTCCTGCGCTCTTCGAGCTGCGGAGGCTTACCCTGGGCTGTTTTGCGGCAGCCTTTCAGGCTGCACCCGAACCGCTTCCCAATTCCCTTTTTGCTCCCGTACCTCCCGAAAGCCGGCTACAGAATTAGTTAAAATACCTTGGCCGCTACGCTTTGCGGGCGGTGCAGGCGATCCAGTAGCCGAAATGGCGGAATCCAGGGCGCTTGGCGAGGGCGGTCGTGGCGGCATCAAGGGACTTGGCGAGGGGCCAGGGAAACTTGTTGTGCACGAACGAGGTGCCAATCAACTGAGCCTCCTCGAAGCCGGCCGCACGAATTTCCCGGCGCAGGCGCGCGGGCACGAGCGGGCGCTCGTGGGGCACATGGTGCCGCCAGCCGGGTTTGATGCGCTGAGCCACGACATCAATCGCCGCCATGAGGGGCGCGGTCGGGTAGAGCAGGTTCGGGTCAAGGGCAATGAGCGTTCCGCCGGGTTTGAGCACGCGCAGGGCCGTGCGCAGATAGGGCTGCATATCCGAGTGCCCGGCGACATGGTGCAACACGCCGGAGAGCACGACGGCATCCATCGTTCCCTCGCCAAAGGGCAATGCCTCCGCCGTGGCGAGCAGGCAAGGCAGGGGCTCCAGCTCGACGAAGCGGCGCACGGCCTTCGGGCTGATGTCGATGCAGACGATGTTTTCCGTAAAGCCGCGCAGAATACCGAGGTCCTGCGCGCCGGGGCCGGCGCCGACATTCAGAATCCAACTTTCCGCGTTGATGCCGGCCGCCTCGCAGGCCTCTGCAATCGGCGCGCGCGCATGGCTGTGGGCAAGGCGATGACTCGGCGGGTAGGACTCCAGCGGCCGATCGTCCTCGTAGAATTGGTCCTCGTGCTGCAATTCCTCTGTGAAGACGAAATCCGCGGGCAGGAGAGCTGGCATGCCCTCGATGGATTCAAAGCAATGGCCGTCTTCGGCGCGCACGAGCTGCCGTGCTTCGACCCGTACCGCCGCGCCGGTATCCGGACAGGCGAGCATCCCTTCGGGCAATGCCGCAAGGCGTTCAAAGGCAATCTGCTCGGTATCACTCATGACCAGGGCTCGACTTGTACTTTGCTGCGCAGTTTTTCCACCTCTTTGGCCGTGAAATGGCCGATATCCCAGTTGGCGGCGTTGGCCGTACCCATCGCGCAGGCGAGCGCGGCCATTTCTTCCAGTGCCATGGTCTCCAGCAGTCCGATGGCAAAGCCCGCGACAAGGGAATCACCGCTGCCGACGGGGTTCACCTCCTCAATGGCCGGCGGCGTGACGCGCAGACATTCTCCGTCACGCGAGACGAGCGCGCCATTGGCCCCGAGCGAAATCACGACGAGTTTGACGCCGTGCTCGTGGAATTTGTCCGCCGCGCGGCGAGGCGTCTTGCGTTTATCGGGGTCGAGCCCTGCCCAGGCCGCGGCCTCCTCGCCATTTGGCTTGACCATGTACGGCTTCGCCTCGAGGCCGGCCTCCAACTCCGGGCCGTAGGTATCGAGTATGGTCATCGCCCCGGCTTCGTGAGCGATGGGAATGAGGTCCCGGTAGATGGTCTCGATGCCACGGTCCGACACGGCGCCGTTGAACGACACCACGCGCATCCCCTGCACGGCCGTGGTAAACAACGAAATCATACTGGCGTGGTCGCCCTCGGTGATGGTCGAGCCCGGCTCGAAAAAGGCGGACTGCCGGTGGTGCTTTTCCTCGAGCACGGTGGTAATCGTGCGCGTGGGCGACTCGACCCAGGCAGGTACGCAGGTGACGCCGTCGTCCTGCTCGATCATGTCGACCACATGCCGCCCGGTATGGCCACCGACGACGACCATGGCTGTGCTGGAGCGTCCCATGGTCTTGACGGCCCGCGCGACATTGTTGCCCTTCCCCCCGGCGACGCAGTCATACCGCGGCGCACGCATTTTGCCCCCAAGGGTGATTTCCTTGAGGAAGATCGTCTTGTCGACGCAAGGATTGGGGGTGAAGGTGAGGATCATGGGCGGCGCTCATGGGATGAGAGGGGAACACGGACTTGCACGGACGGACACGGACCAACACGGGCGACCAAAATACTGGCTCCGTGTTCGTCCGTGTTCGTCCGTGTCTTGCCCATCATCACCACTTCTTCCGCATGGGCACGCCTGCCTCATCCAGTTCCGCCTTGATGCTGGCGATGGTGTAGTCGTCCATGTGGAGCATGGAGGCAATGATGGCGGCGTCGGCGTGGGCGAGCTTAAAGACATCGATGAGGTGCTGGCAGGTGCCCGCTCCACCGCTGGCGACGACGGGAATCCCCACGCCTTCGGCGATCATCTTGGTGAGGTTCAGCTCAAAGCCGTCACGAGTGCCGTCTGCATCCACCGAGTTCACCACGATCTCCCCCACGCCCAGATCCTCGGCGGTGCGGGCCCAATTCAAGGCGTCCATGCCGGTATGGTTGCGAAAACCGCGCGTCGTGATCTCGTAGCCGCTGGGAAACTTCGCGCGGTCGTTCGTCTTGACAGGGTCCATGCCGAGCACGATGCACTGCGAGCCAAAAATGCGCGCCCCTTCGCGGATGATGCCGGGATTGTCCACCGCGAGTGAATTCACGGATACCTTGTCGGCCCCGGCGAGGAGCACTTGGTACATGTCCTCGAGGTTGCGGATGCCACCACCGACGGCAAAGGGAATGTGCACGACGCGGGCAACTTCTTTCACCATCTCGATATCGATGGGTCGGCCCTCGGCGGAGGCGGTGATGTCGTAGACGACGAGTTCGTCGCAGCCGCCCTCGCTATATTCCACGGCCAGCTCGATGGGGTCGCCGATATCGACATTATTCTGAAACTTGACCCCCTTGGTCACGACGCCGTTGCGGACATCGAGACAGGGAACAATGCGCTTGGTGAGCAATGCGGTTCTCCGGGAAAATGGGCTGGAACGCGTCTCGCCCCGCCCCGGGGCGGGCGCGGCAAGGGGGGATCATACCGTATCGCGGTGGGACGAGGCATCCGCGCGGCTTGACGAAGCCCCCGCCAATGCCTAGACTCCTGCCTGTTGAACGCAATCATGACTCTACCGGGAGCTTACATCGTGACCATGACTCGATACTGGATGGCCGCCGTGGTAATGGGTATGGCAATGGGAAGTGCCGCCGCCGACTCGTTTGGCGATATGGTGCAGCCGATACTCGAACAGAATTGCATCGGGTGCCACAGCGGCGAGGAGCCGAAGGGGAATCTTCGGCTTGATTCGCTTGAGGCCATTCTCTCCGGCGGTGCGGGCGGGCCCGCGTTGACGCTGGGCAATCCGCATGAGAGTCTGCTGGTGCAACGCATCCTGACACCGGCGGACCTTCCGGGCGTCATGCCCCCGGGCGACCGGGAAAAGCTGTCTGCGGAGGACATCCTGGCCATCAGCCATTGGGTCAGCCGGGCGAGTTTTGAATCAGTAGGACTCCCGGAGCCGGCCGCCGCGCCGGTGGAGGCCGCCGCACCCTCGGAAGGTCCGGATGGGACGCCATGGGTGGATTACCTCACGCAAATCGAGCCGATATTCGCCGAGAGTTGCTACTCCTGCCACGGTTCGCAGCGGCAACGCGGCGAATTGCGGATTGACACGGCCGAGGGCATCGCGGCGGGTGGCGAGCTGGGTGTGGTACTGGTCGCGGGCGATCCGGATGCCAGCTCCCTCTTTACCCGCACGATTCTCGATCACGATGACCCGGAGTTCATGCCGCAGAGCGGCGATCCGCTGACGGAGCCCCAAATTGAACTCCTACGCCGCTGGATCGCACAAGGCGGTTCCTTCGATTCGCGCGTCGCCCCGGCCGATACACCCGTGGTCGCGTCCGCCGATGATGGCGAACCGTGGCCCGAGTTCACCCCGCGCCCGGCCTCGACCATCATTGAAGAGTTGACCGAGATCGTGCCGCCGTATGACGAAGCCGCGCTCGCCGCGGTACAGTCGACGGGGGCCTTGGCCCTGCCGCTGGCGCGGCAGAGTCCGCTCGTTCGCGTGGACTTCCAGCGAATCGGCCGCCCACTCACCGGGGACGATCTCGCCCTGCTTGCCGGTTTGTCGGAGCAGGTGACCTGGTTGTCGCTCGGCGGTACGGAAGTCCGTGATGACGACCTCGCGCATGTGGCGAAGCTGGTCAATCTCGTGCGCCTTGACCTGTCAAACACCGGGATTACGGATGCGGGTCTAGCGCATCTGGCGAATCACGGGCGGCTGGAATACCTCAACCTCTACGGGACCGCTGTCACGGATGAAGGCCTGCAACACCTGGAGGGCATTGCCACTCTGCGCGATGTGTTCGTGTGGCAGTCCGGCGTGACGGCGGCCGGTGTGGAGCGCCTGCAGGGTGTCATCCCCGATTTGGTGGTGGAATTGGGCGCGGAGTTGGTACAGAACGATTCTGCGAAATAGCAGAAAACTTGTGCATTCGCCCCTGATCTGGTAGCGTTGATACAGGAAAGGCGCTGCCATATTCGAGCCTAATTGCACTGGGCATGGCGTGCGTCGTTCGGGCACTCGTGAACCGAGGGAACTCATGCTGCAGCGATCTGTCATCTCCGGCCTTGTCATCACCCTGATTTGCCCTCTTTTTGCGCACGCAGAAGGCCCCTTGCGGTACAACCGCGATGTACGGCCCATCTTGTCCGACACCTGCTTCCACTGCCACGGGTTTGACCCCGGCACGCGCGAAATGGGCCTGCGGCTCGATGTTCGCGAGGAGGCGATCGCCGAGCGCCGCAGCGGCGCAGCCATCGTCCCAGGGGATGCGTCGAGCAGCCTGCTCATGGAGCGAATCCGGCACCACGACCCGTCCTACCTCATGCCGCCGCCCGAGAGCGCACGCGAACTCAACGACGACCAGATCGCGATCATCGAGCGCTGGATCAATGAGGGTGCGGAGTACGAGGACCATTGGGCCTACCAAGCGCCCGAGCGTCCCGAGGCGCCGGCGGTGTCGAATTCGGCATGGGGGCGCAACCCGATCGATGCATTCGTATTGGCCAAGCTGGACGAGGAAGGCTTGACGCCCTCGCCGGAGGCGGACCGCTCCGTATTGCTTCGGCGCCTGTCGCTGGATCTGATCGGCCTGCCACCAACGCCGGAAGAAGTCGCGGCCTTCGTGACCGATGACAGTCCGCAGGCCTACGACGACGCCGTGGAGCGCTTGCTGGCCTCCCCGCACTTCGGCGAGCGCATGGCGATCGATTGGCTGGACCAGGTGCGCTACGCCGACACGAACGGCTACCACGGAGACCAATATCGCGAGGTATGGCCCTACCGCGACTATGTCATCCGCTCGTTCAACGACAACAAGCCCTTCGATCAGTTCACCATCGAGCAGTTGGCCGGCGATCTGTTGCCCGATGCAACGGTCGAGCAGCGGGTGGCCTCGGGGTACAACCGATTGAACCAATTGACCGCCGAGGGCGGCGCGCAGCCGGGCGAGTACCGCGCGATCTACATGGCCGATCGCGTGCGCACCGTCGGCTCCGCATGGCTCGGGAAAACACTGGCCTGCGCCGAGTGTCACGACCACAAATACGACCCCATCACCATTGACGACTTCTACAAATTCGGCGCGTTCTTCGCCGACATCGAGGAACAGGCCGTCTACGACGCGCGCTCGCAGTGGGAACCCATCCTCGAGTTGCCGACGGAAGAGCACACGCGGGAGATCGCGTTGCTCGAGGGCCGCAAGGCCGACTTGAGCGAAACGCTCGAAACGCCCACGCGCGACTTGGCCCGGGAGCAGCGGCAGTGGGAGCGCGATGAACTGCACCGCCTGTCGAATGCCGATGAGCGCTGGCGCATTCCCGAGCCGGTCGACACCGTGAGTGCCAACGGCACCACCTTCGAGCGTCTGCCGGACGGCTCCTTGCTCACCGGTGGCCCGGTGCCGGAAACGGAGATCTTCGAGATCTCACTGCCCGTCGGGGGCGCGCCGGTGACCGGCCTGCGGCTCGAGACCCTCGTCCACGAATCCCTGCCGGGCCAAGGCCTGGGCCGCGGCACGACGAACTTCGTGCTCACCGGCTTCGAGCTGGAGGTGGATGGCGAGCCGCTGCGCATCGACAAGGCCGTGGCGGATTACGAGCAATCGAACTTTCCCATTGCCAATGCCCTGGACCTCAGCCCCGGCAACGGCTGGGCGCCCAATGGCCACAATCGCCCCGGCGAAAACAGCGAGGCCGTGTTTATCCTCGCCGAACCGCTGGAGGCTGGCCCCGATTCGGTATTGCTGGTGCGGATGCACTTCGGGTCCATCCACACCCAGCACATCATCGGGCGGCCACGGCTGAGCCTGACGAGCGACCCTGCCCCATCCGTCGGCGAGGAGTATTCGCTTCCGCTGCACATCCGCAAGGCCCTGCAACGGGAGCCCAGCGAGCGCTCCGATGAGCACCGGGAAGCCCTTGCCGCGTATTTCCGCTCGATCGCTCCAAGTCTGGCCCCCACGCGGGAGGCATTGGCGAAAACCGAGAAAGAATTGGCGGCCGTTCGGGATTCCATCCCGACGATGATGATCACCGTTGCACTGGACGAGCCGCGCGTGACGCGCGTACTGCCCCGGGGCGATTGGATGGACGAATCCGGTGATCTGGTCGAGCCGGACATTCCCGGCATCTTCGGTTCGGTCGTATCCAACGGCGAACGCGCAACGCGGCTTGACCTCGCGGAGTGGATCGCATCGCCCGAGAATCCCCTGACGGCGCGCGTGTTTATCAATCGCAAGTGGAGACATTTTTTCGGTACCGGCCTGTCCCAAGCGGTGGATGATTTCGGTTTTCAGGGCGAGTGGCCCTCGCACCCCGAGTTGCTTGACTGGCTTGCAGTGGAATTCGTGAATTCGGGATGGGACATCAAGCACATGGTTCGACTGATGGTCACCTCGTCGGCCTATCGTCAGTCCTCGTACGCCAACGATGAGATGCGCAACCGCGACCCGGCCAATCGTCTGCTCGCGCGCCAATCGCGTTACCGCCTTGAGGCGGAACTGGTGCGTGACAACGCCTTGGCCATCAGTGGCCTGCTGGCGCCGCGCATCGGCGGGCCGAGCGTGTTCCCCTATCAGCCCGATGGGTACTGGTCCAATGCCAACACCTTCGTCGGCCCGCTCATCTACGAGACCTCCGAGGGCGAAGACCAGTACCGGCGTGGGCTCTACACCATCTGGAAGCGCAGCTTCCTGCACCCGAGCATGATGGCCTTCGACGCCCCCGCGCGCGAGGAGTGCACCCCGCAGCGCCCCGCATCGAACACCCCCTTGCAAGCCCTCGTCCTCTTGAATGACCCGAGCTATGTCGAGGCCGCACGCGTATTCGCCGAGCATCTCATTCGTGAGGGAGGCGAGTCGTTTGAGTCGCGCGTGGCCTACGCATTCCAGCGGGCGGCCGCACGCGCGCCCGAGGCCGAGGAAATCGAGCGCCTTCGCACCTTGTTCGATGAACATAGGGCGGCCTATGCGGCTGATCCCCAATCCGCCGCAAGTTTGGCCGCCGTGGGCCAGGCCCCCGTGCCGGATGATATCGACACGGCTGACCTTGCCGCATGGACCTCCGTGGCACGCGTCATCCTGAACCTGCACGAAGTCATCACGCGGGCATAGGAACGAGAAGGATTGATTGAGCATGTTTGACCCGATTGCCGAAAGCATCAAGGCCACCCGACGCCAATTCCTGGGGCGTGCGGCGACGGGCATGGGTTCCCTCGCGCTCGCCTCGTTGTTGAACCCGCGCACGCTGGCGCATGCCGAATCCGCCCCATGGGACGGCGTCGTCAACCCGACGCATGTCGCGCCGCGCGCGAAGCGCATCATCCACCTCTGCATGGCCGGCGGCCCGTCGCACCTGGAGACCTTCGACTACAAGCCTGAATTGGCGAGGATGGACGGCCAGCCGATGCCCGAGTCCTTCACGAAGGGCCAGCCGATCGCGCAATTGCAGAACCAGGAACTGAAGTGCATGGGCCCTCGCTACGCCTTCAAGCGTTTCGGGCAATCCGGGCAGGAAATCTGCGAGATGTTCCCCCACACCGGCTCGATTGCCGACGACATCTGCATCATTCGCTCGATGACCACGGAGCAAATCAACCACGACCCCGCCCACACCTTCATGAACACCGGTACGGCCATCAGTGGTCGGCCGAGCATGGGCTCCTGGGTGTTGTACGGTCTCGGCAGTGAGACCAACAGCCTGCCGGGATATGTCGTGCTCACCAGCGTCGGTGGCGGCCAGGCACAGCCCATCTCCGCCCGCCAATGGCACAGTGGCTTTCTGCCTAGCAAATACCAAGGCGTGCAGTTCCAGTCCGAGGGCAGCCCCGTCCTCTACGCGCAGGGCCCTCCCGGCTGCCCGGACAACCTACAGCGCGGCGTGGTGGATGCGGTGAACGACCTCAACGCCATCCACGATGACTCCGTGGATGACCCCGAGATTGCCACGCGCATCGCCCAGTACGAAATGGCCTTCCGCATGCAGGCCAGCGTGCCGGAACTGGCGGACTTCTCGGACGAGCCGGACCACATCAAGGCGATGTACGGCACCGAAGGCGGCGACGGCACCTTCGCATCGAATTGCCTGCTCGCGCGCCGCTTGGCGGAGCGCGGCGTGCGCTTCATTCAGCTTTACCACCGGGGCTGGGACCACCACGGCGCCATCAAGGAAGGCATCGCCGAGACGGCGGGCTATACCGACCAGGCTTCCGCCGCCCTCGTCATGGACTTGAAGCAGCGCGGCATGCTCGAGGATACCCTCGTCATCTGGGGCGGCGAATTCGGCCGCACGCCGATGGCACAGGGAACCGGCCGCGACCACCACATCCGCGGGTTTTCACTCTGGATGGCCGGTGGCGGCGTCAAGGGCGGCATCTCATACGGGCAAACCGATGAGCTTGGCTACAATGTCGTCGAAAACGAGGTGCATGTGCACGACCTGCACGCCACCATGCTGCACCTGCTCGGCATCCACCACAACCGCCTGACCTACCGCTTCCAAGGCCGCGCCTTCCGCCTCACCGATGTTCACGGCAATGTGGTGAAGGATATCCTGGCGTAGGGTTCGAGGTTGTCGCGGCGCTCCGACATCCCCCTAAATCCCCCTTCGAAGGGGGACTTTAATGCGCTATGTCTGGCACAAGAAGCCGTAAGCGCTTCCCGCCGCCGTGAGCCGATCACCGCAACTCAATGGGAGATGACCTGTGCGTCTGAGATTGTCTCAACCAAGTCCCCCTTCGAAGGGGGATATAGGGGGATGTACCGCATGCGTTGCGGCACTGGGTCAAACTTCCCCATCTCCATCCGCCTCAAGCCAATCCCGAATGGTCTGCAGCACCCCGCCGATGTTTCCGCGCACATTCATTTCTTGAAAACGCAGGAAGCGCACCCCCAGTTCCTCTAGCTCGGCTTGCCGCCGTACATCGCGCGCGTGGATTTCCTCGTGTTCATGCCCCCGCCCGTCTACCTCGATAGCCAGCATTCTCTCGTGGCAGTAGAAGTCCACAATGTACTCCGAAATGGGCACTTGACGGTGGAACTCGACGCCCAGCGCTCTCCTCTTCACCTGTTTCCAGAGCAGCACCTCGCCGAGCGTACCGTGTTTACGCAATTCCCGCGCGAGTGGGCGTAAGCGCGGGTTGTAGGGAAGAAAATTACGGCGGCGACGACGCATCGGCAATGATACCTGTGGACCCCACGGGAACTCGGGCCAAGTATCCGAAATCGATATGCGGAATCACTGATGTTCTCGTATTCACTGCAGCCTTGTCTGAAATCCGACATCCCCCTAAATCCCCCTTCGAAGGGGGACTTTAATGCGCAATGCCTGGCGTCCAAGGCCATAGGCTCTTCCCGCCACCGTGAATCGATGATGGCGACCCAATGGCAAATCACCTGCGCGTCCGAGATAGTCTCAACCAAGTCCCCCTTTGAAGGGGGATACAGGGGGATGTACCGCCTTCCCCTACCCCAGCCCGTCGATCTTCCAGCCCTCGCGGTAGTCGCGGCGGAGGTATGGGTTCGCCTCGGGTTTGTCGGGGAAGGAGAGGTCGGTGACATTCCACGCGAGGCGTTCACCGGGAAAGCGATTGGCGATGTTGCCCAGGAGCACGGTCTCGGTCAGGTTGCCGGCGTAGCTGAATGGGGTCGTGGTGGTATCGGTCCCGAGGCAGGCGTCGACGAATTGGTGGAAGTGGTTGCGCCCGGGCACGCGTTCGAGACCACCTGCGATGCGGTCCGAGGCATCGCGGAAGTCGTCGGCGGGAAAGACCTGCGGCTCGCCTCCATGGGGCACGAAGACGAAGCCCTTCTCGCCAATGAACATCGAGCCGTTGCCGGGCAGTTCGGCCTCTTGCACCGGCCAACCCGTCGTGTCGATCGTGGTCGTGTCGTGCCACCAGTAGTCGAGCCCTCCTGCCGTGTAGGGGGTCTCGGGAAAGTGATGCACGCACATGTTGTCGGGCGAGTAGGTGTCCTCGAAGGGAGGGCTGCGATGACTCGTCAGCCACTCGGGCGCGGTCAACTCCAGCGCGTCGAACACGACATCCATCATGTGCCCGGCCATGTCTCCCCGGGCGCCGCCGCCAAAATCATGCCAACGCCGCCACATGCGAATGTGATACAGCTCATCGTTGTAGGGGCGCGCCGGGGCGACGCCGAGCCACAGGTCCCAATCGAGGGTTGAGGGAGGCTCGATGCCCGATTCGGGTTGCCGCTCCATGGGCGGGTCCTGGAAGGCCCCGGTGTAATGGAAGCGCACGCGGTCCCAGGAGTGCACCTCCTTGATGGGTCCGACCACGCCGGCCTGGATAATCGCGACGGCGTTCCGGTACTCGGCGGCGGAGTGGGTCTGCACGCCCATCTGCGTGACGACATTCGGAACCTTCGCCGCTTCAACCGCCAGCATGCGGGCCTCGTAGACGCTATGGGTGAGGGGTTTCTCGCAATAGATGTGCTTGCCCATGCGCAGCGCGGTCATGGAGATGGGCGCATGCATGTGGTTCGTCGTGGCGATATTGACGGAGTCGATGTTGTCGGCCTCCTCTGCCAGAAGCACGCGCCAATCGCGGTACAGGCGTGCGTTCGGGTGCAGGGCCGCCGCGGCGTTGAGGTAGTTTTCGTCGACATCGCACAAGGCGACGACATCCACGGACGGGTGCGAGGCGATCTCGCCGAGATCATGCCCGCCGCGTTGCCCACCCACGCCGATTCCAGCGTGCCGCAGCCGGCGAGACTCCGCCCGCGTCTTGCTCGTGAGGATGAGCGGGGCCGCTGCACCCGCGATCGCCGCCTGCTTCAAAAATCCCCGCCGTGTTGCCCTTAAAACCATGATTGCTTGCTCCTACCCTGGAAATTGAACTCGGTGTTCGTACGGATCTGTTGCGATGCATCGACTTCTGAACTCGATCCCCTACATACGCGATTGCACCAGTTGCTTCTTCATGCCAAGCCCGACGACGCGCGGTAAGAGACCGCGTGGCACGAATCGCTGCGCCCAGCCGGTCAAGTGGAAATCGCGCGGGCCGACGGTGGACTTGCGCCCCAAAGCCTTGAGGGTGATGCGCGCGATTTTCTCTGCCGAGTCGGCGTGCCGGTACATTTTGCGGACTTTGTCCGGGTCGACGCCCTCGGCCAGCAGGAACTCGGTATCGGTAATCGAGGGGCAGATCGTGACGGCGGCGACCTTCGTGCCGCGCAGCTCGTGGTAGAGCGACTCGCCGAGAGAGAGGTCAAAGGCCTTCGTGGCGCCGTAGAGGCCCTCGTAGGGACAGGCGAACATGCCGAGAACGGACGACACCATCACCACTGCGCCGCGGTCGCGTGCAACCATGCCGGGTAGAAACGCACGCGTGAGCAGGGCAGGCGCTAAGCAGTTGAGCTTGACCATCTGCGTGATCATATGCGGCTCGCGGCTCCAGAAGGCGCCGGCATCCCCGAATCCGGCGTTGTTGACGAGTACATCGATCTCGATGCCGTTCAGCGATTGCTGGATCCGCTCGGCGCAATCATCCGTGGCAAGGTCCAACGGAATCGGGCGTACCTCGACACCATATGCACTGTGAAGCTCGCCAGCCAGCTCGTTCAGCCGGTCCTCCCGGCGCGCCACGATGGCGACATGGAGTCCTGCGGCGGCCAGTTGCCGGGCAAACTCCCGCCCGATGCCCGCCGAGGCACCCGTGACGAGCGCCCATTCCCCAAACTGCGTCAGCGTGGTCATGCGTCGTCTCCTTGTGGCCCAACGACCGTTGTGCCCCATCCAACCTTCAAGCTCTAGGGTACCGAAGAATCGGTCCGGGATAAAGCCAATCCACCGGTTCGTTCGACTCCAAGGCGATTCATTGGCCATACTCAAGGCGTTTAACGAAATCAGCCTCGAAAGGAATGACACCCGCCATGGAGCGAGAACGCATCGCGCCGGAGTTTATCCAGAAGGCGAACGCGAAGGCCCTCAAGCGCCATCATGCCGATTACGAGGCCCTGGGCGGCATGCTGGAGCGGCGCGGCATCGGGATTGAGACCATCACGCGGCAGGCGGGAAAATTCACTGTCGCGGTGCCGTCGTGGGGTGTGGGCTCAGGCGGCACGCGTTTCGGACGCTTCCCCGTGGACGGTCAGCCGCGGGACATCTACGAGAAAATGCTGGATGCGGCGGTGATCAACGACCTGACCGGCGTGACGCCCCGGGTCTCGCTGCACATCCCATGGGACCGGCCGGACGATCCCAAGCGCCTGAAGTCGCACGCGAAGGCGCTCAAGCTCGGGTTTGATGCGATGAACTCGAACACATTTCAGGACCAGCCGGGCCAGCGGCACTCGTACAAGTTCGGGTCCTTGAGCCATACGGACAAGGCGGTGCGGAAGCAGGCGATCGAGCACAACATCGAATGCATCGAGATTGGCAAGAGTCTCGGCTCGAATGCCCTGACCGTGTGGCTGGCCGATGGCGGCTCGTTCCCCGGGCAACAGCATATGCGGCGCGCGCTCGAGCGGGTACTCGAGTCGATGAAACCTATCTACAAGGCACTGCCGTCTGACTGGCGCGTATTTACGGAGCACAAGCCATTCGAGCCGGCCTTTTACTCCACGGTTGTGCAGGATTGGGGTACTTCCATGTTGATAGCCGATTCCCTCGGCGAAAAGGCCCAATGTCTCGTGGATTTGGGGCATCACTTGCCGAACTGCAATATCGAGATGGTCGTCGCACGGCTCATCCACGCGGGCAAGCTCGGTGGTTTTCACTTCAACGACTCGAAATACGCGGATGACGATTTGTCCTCGGGCTCGATTCGCCCGTACCAGTTGTTCCTGGTGTTCGTGGAGCTGGTGGACGCGGCGCGGGACCGGAAGGTGAAGGGTTTTAATCCGGCGCACATGATTGATCAGTCGCACAATTTGAAGGATCCCATCGAGGACTTGATTCAATCTTCCGTGGAGATCCACCGGGCGTACACGAAGGCCTTGCTGGTGGACTTCAAGGCGCTGCACGGCTACCAGGAGGCGAACGACGCCACGATGGCTGAGCGCACACTGAAGGTGGCGTATGAGACGGATGTCACGCCGATATTGCAGGAGACGCGGCTGCGGAAAGGGGCGGCACTCGAACCGATCGGGGCGTACCGGCTCTCCGGTTACCGCAATCGCGTGGCAACGCTTCGTGGCAAGGCGGAAGGCGGCGGTGGCGGCATCGTCTAGCCTCTTGGCGCGACAATCCAACGGATAATCACTGCCCCCGGCTGCTGCGGGCCGGGGGCCTTGTTTTTCAGGAGCATGCATGGGACGGCTGCGCAGACGCGTAAAAGTTGGCTACGGCGTGGTGGAGATAGGCACCTCGGCGGTGGAGATCATGCTCCAGCTGTTTTTGCTGGAGTTTTACACCAGCGTGGTGGGTCTCAAACCCGTCTGGGCGGGCCTGGCCCTTGGCGTCGCCGTGCTGTGGGATGCCGTGACGGACCCAGCGATGGGCGTCATCAGCGATCACACCCGCTCGCGCTGGGGCAAGCGGTGCCCGTACATCGCGGCGGCCGGGTTCGCGCTTCCGGCCGCCTTCGTGATGCTTTTCACCGCCCCGGGGCTGGAAACGCAGGCGGAGAAGTTCGCCTACCTGCTCTTCTTCTACATGCTCACCAACACGGCCATGACGATGTCGTCCGTGCCGCATGCCGCGCTGGCCGGTGAGTTGTCGTTCGACCGCAACGAGCGCACGGAGCTGTTTGGCTGGCGGCTGCTTTCGAGGAATGGAGGGGGCCTGCTCGGCACCCTGCTGCCGGGCCTGGCCATTTCCAACTACGACGACTTCGGCACTGCCCGCATGGTCGCCGCGGATGGGGTGGCCGTCGCGGCCATCGTCTTCTCGATGATCACGGTGTGGTTTGTGCGCGCATATGATTACTCCTCCGGCAGCCCGCGGGGCTCGCTGCTGTACGATCTGCGACGCCTGCTGGGCGGCATCATCTCAGTGGCGACAAACCCGATTTTCATCCCGCTGTTGCTGGCCTACATCTTCGCGACCATTGGCCGCACGATGAATGCCGTTCTGGCCCTGTATTACTACAAAGTCCGGCTCGAACTGACGGAACAGGAGACCATTTTCGGGGTTTTGGGCGTCTTTATCGTCACGCTCAGCATCTCGATCCTTGCATGGGTGCGGATATCCCGGCGCTTCGGGAAGAAATGGCCCGCCTTCACCGGCGCCCTCATGCTGGGGCTGATGGGCATTCCCCTGTATCCCTTGCTGCCCCCGGGCAACCTTTGGGCGGCCATTTTCTTCGCATCGATCCTCGGGGGCTTCGTGGCGGGGGCCATCGTCATCTTTGATTCACTCGTGGCCGATGTGGTGGACCACGATGAGCTGATGACGGGCAAGAACCGCGACGGCCTCTATTTCGGGTGCTGGATGATGGCCACCAAGTTCGCCCGCGCGACGGCGTTCGCCTCGACCGGCTTGATCCTCGGCTGGGCCGGACTGGAAGAGGGGGTGGCCCAGCAGGCCGAGGGCGTCGGTTGGCGCATTGCGCTGGTTTTCGGCCCCGGCGTGGGCATCTGCTTCGTCTTCGCGGCACTGGCGTTCGCCTTCTTCCCGCTGACCGATGCCTACCACGCGCGTGTTCAGGCCCTGCTGACCCGGCGCCGGAGGCACCGAAGCCGAGACAAAGACTAGACAACCCAAAATCACCTCCTTTTGGCATCCTTACGACTCGATTCGGTACACTGCCCGCAGGTCATCGCGCGGGTTGCGGTGCGCGCTGATCGCAACAAGAAGGAGGCCGCGTGAATCCTCGAGGCCTATACATCACCCTTATCGCGGTGGCAGTGGCCGCCCTCACGGTTCTGTGGGAACCCATGGACGCGGCGCACGCCCAAGGGCGGGTGCCGTATACCTTCGCCATCGAGGGGGTTGAGGACGCGGAACTCCGAGACACGCTCCGCGGCTATTCGGATGCCCTCGCGCGACGCGAGGAAGGGGCCGCGAGCGCCTGGCACCTGAGGCGGCGGGCCAATCGCGATTCCGAGCAATTCCTGGCATACCTGCGCTCACGCGGGCATTACGCCGCAACGGTTGAGGCAATCGTGGACGATCCCGAGACGGATGGCGCCCCGTTGTCGTTGCGATATGTCGTCGACATTGGCCCGGTATACCGCTTCCGCGATGTCGTCATCGTCGTGCCAAGCGGCATCGAACGCGAAGTCGAGTACCCTCCGCCTGCATTCTTTGGCGTCGCGCCGGGCAGCCGTGCCCTGTCATCGGACATTCTCGGGGTCGAACCGGCCGTATTGCGTTGGCTGCGCGAAGAGGGCTATCCCTTTCCCGATGTCCATCCACGGCGCGTAGTGGTGGACCACGACGGCGAGGCGGTGGATGTGCGCTTCCGAATTGACCCCGGTCCACGCGCGCGCTTTGGCGATCCGCTGATTGAAGGCCTGGACGGCCTGCGCGAACAGGTGGTCTTGAATGAAATCCCGTGGGAATCCGGTGATCTCTACCGGCAAGCCACCGTCAATGAGGCCCGCAACACGCTCTACGATACCGGTCTCTTCGCAGTGGCGCGTATCGATCCCGCGGGCCCGGTGACGGAGGAAGGCCTCATACCGATGCGCTTCCAGCTCACCGAGCGCAAGCATCGCACGATTTCCGTGGGCGCGTATGTGTATACGGACGAGGGCGTGCTCGGCCGCATACGCTGGGAGGACCGAAACAGGCGTGGTCTGGGCAACACGCTCCACGCGGAATTTGACGCCGGCACGCAGATCCAACGCATCGCCGTTGGCTACCAGGTGCGCCACTTTCGTTCCAATCGCCAAACGCTCAATTTCACCTTTGAGGGCGCCAACGAGTCGCGCGACGCATTCGACAGCACACGCGTCGGCGGCCGGACCTGGGTGGACCGTGAACTGACCGAGGGCGTGCGCTTTTCGTATGGCATTGCGCTGCGTTTTGACGAAGTCACGCAACAGGACACAAAGAATAGCTTTGGGCTGATCTCTTTTCCTGTCGCACTGCGCGTGGACCGCTCGAACGACCTGCTGAACCCGACGCGTGGCTGGCGGTTCAATGCCTCGGCCGAGCCCTTCCTGGATGTCGGCGGTGTCGGCAGCTACTTCCTCAAAACGGAGGTGAGCGCGACGCACTACTGGCCGGTGGGTGATGAGGAGCGGCTGGTGATTGCAAACCGCATCCGGCTGGGCAGCATCGTCGGGGCGGAGCGGTCTTCCATCCCGGCGAATGAGCGCTTCTACTCCGGCGGCGGCAGCTCCTTGCGTGGGTACAACTACCTGACGGTCAGCCCGCTTGACGGGGATGATCCCATCGGCGGCCGCTCCGTGCTGGAGGCGAGCCTGGAGTTGCGCCGCGCGATTACGGAAACCATCGGCGTGGTGGCATTCCTGGATGCGGGTGCGGCCTACGACAGTGAATACCCGGATTTTGGCGAAAGCTTCCGCTACGGCGCCGGGCTCGGGGTGCGGTACTTCTCCCCCATCGGGCCGCTGCGCTTTGACTTCGCCGTGCCGCTCAATAAGCGCGGGATCGACGACCGCTACGAAATTTACCTGAGCATCGGGCAGGCGTTTTAGACCATGACGGAAGCGACCGAGAAGAAGCCGAAGAAATTTCGGCGATGGCGCTGGCGCACGGCCCTTGCCCTCCTGCTGACCCCGGTGGTGCTGGTGTTGGTGGTGTTCGCGGCGCTTCAAACGCCCTGGGTGAAGGGCATCATCACCTCCACCGTTTCGGGGATGGTCGGGCCGATGATTGGGCAGGAGATGGAAATCTCCGGCTTGCGTGGAACCATCCCCTTCCATGTGACGCTCGACCGATTCGCCCTTGCCGATGCCGAGGGCGAGTGGTTGACGGTCGAGCATGTGCAATTGGCGTGGTCATGGCGCGCGCTGCTCGGCGGGCGAATCGTGGTGGAAGACTTGACCGTTGAGCGGGTCGCCTTGCCACGCATCGGTGCGTTTCCTGAGTTGGAAAAAGAACCGGAGCCCTTCTCCCTGCCGCAGATTCCCGAGCTGCCGGGCTGGCTCGAGGTAAAGCACCTGCACGCTGCACGCATCGAGATCGGAAAGGCGATCATTCAGGAGGACGCGGCGTTCAGCCTGCATGGAGCGCTGATACAGACCAGGGGACAGCAGCGCAGCACGCTAGACCTCGACCTCGTGCGGCTTGATGCCGATACGGCCGTCGTGGGTGTTCACATTGCCCTGAGCGGAACCGCCATCGCGGTGGATGTGCACGCGCATGACGAGAGCATCCTGCCGGGCTTGCTCAACCTGGACGGGCCCGCCGAGTTCTCGCTGCGGGGCGATGCACCGCCGGGCGACTGGCACGGCATGCTGTCGGCCTCCCTTGGCAGTGAGAGCGTCCTTGATGGGCACCTTGGCCTGCGCATTGGGGATGAAGTGAACGCCACGGCGCGCCTGACCTTGAATGCTGCCCACCCGCTCGTGCCCGAGGCCGTGGCGGAGCAACTGGGAGAGCGCGTGGACTTGGTCATGGCGGTTCGCCTTGAAGACAGTGGCCGGTTGCAACTCGATGATGTCACCGCAACGGGCAGCTACGCGCGTGTCGCCGTTTCGGGTCTTCTCGATTTGCCGGGCGATGCGGTGGACCTTCGCGTCGAGGTGCATCACGATGATCTCGGGCCCTTGGTTGGGCTTGAGCCGGACGCCGGGCCACAGCCGGTTGACGCCATCCTCTTGATCCAGGGCAGTCCGGCAGAACTCGCCATTGATATCGATGCATCGTGGGATGACTCCCCCCTTGCAAAGGGTGCGGTGACGGTGGGCTTGGAGGGTGGATTCGCACTCGGGTCGGACTTGCGCGTATTTCTGCCAGCCTTGCTTCTGCCCTCCGCCGAGGCTGCGGATCTCATCTCGGAAGGCATCAGCATTACTGCGGACATCCCCTCCCTTTCCGGCGAGCGCATCCGTATCGCCGCGCTGAATGTCACGGGCATTGAGGGCCTGCGCCTGCATGGTGATGCCGATCTGGATTTCACCACCGGCGACGGCCGCGCCGATTTCGTGCTCGCGATTGCCGCGCTGGAGGAATTGGCGTTTCTCTTGGGCCTGGACATTGCCGGTGGACTCACCACGACGATCGAGGCGGATGGCGCTGGCGATGGAATGACGATCGTGGCCTCCGTGACGGGAGAGTCCTTGCGATTTGCCGAGTATTCGCTGGACTCGCTTCAACTCGCGCTTAACTCCAGCGTTGAGGGTTGGTCCAACGGCGAGCCACGGATGATCACAGCTTCGTGGGAAGGCGGCGTGGATGGGCTCGTGCTCGCGCCTTACCCGGGGACGATGATCCGCACGAGTGGTATGATCGACGCCCCAACACTGGATGAAATCAACCTCACTCACCTCACTTTGACCGATGGGGTCCTCCATATCGAGGCATTGGGCCAATACCTGCCGTCCAGCACCAGCGGTACGCTCGAACTGACGGCCCTGGCAGACTCATTCGCACCCTATGGCGAACTCATGGGCACCGACCTTGACGGCACGGCGAACCTGCAACTGCGCGCGCGGCTCGACGAGGGCGGCGAGTCGGGCGAGGCGGAACTGGACGCCCAGCTCACGCAGTTGGCGGGTCTGCCGGAACCGGCGCAGGGGCTCGTGGGTACCTCGTTGACCGCGCAGGCCCGGGCCGCATTGGCCGATGGCCTCGCGACGCTCCACGCACTCACGGTCCAAGCCGCGCATGTAAGCGCGTCCGGGACGGGCTCGTATGGTCTCGAGTCCGGCGAAGTAGCGGCGGACCTCACCATGAATCTGCCCGATCTGTCGGCCGCGCATGCGACGCTCGGTCCCGATGCCTCGGGCGCAATCAACCTGGATGCACAGGCCCGTGGCACCACCGAGGCCTTGGCGGTGGATGCCCGCCTGCGGGGTACGAATGTGGGTGCATCGGGCGCGCACGCGGATGCCCTTTCGCTGGACGCCACGGTCACGGGTCTGCCGAGCACACCCCGCGGCAACCTTACCCTCGTGGCTGTCGAGCGCGGCCAGCAGTTGGAGGCCGAGGCGGCCTTTGCCCTGGTGGATTCGATTGCGAGTGCGACGGGAGTGAGGCTTACGCTGGGCGGCAACCGCCTGGACGCAGACGGAAGCTACAACCTTGCGTCCGGCCTGCCCGAGGTGTCCGCTTCGCTCGAACTTGGCGACCTGGAGGCCTTTGAGCCCTTCGTGGGCGTGACGCTGGGTGGCAGCATCCGCGGGGACATTGCGGTGACGCCCGAGGGCGACGACGCCTCCGCGAATGTGGCTCTGGAGGCCATGAACATCACCGCCCCGTTTGGAAACCTCGCCAGCCTGACGGTGTCGGGCTCGGCGAGCACGCTGATGACCGCCCCGCGAGGTTCGTTGAGCGCCGACCTCGTGACCCTCAATACCACCGGCGTGAAGATCGATTCCCTGTCAATATTCGCCGAGGGGGATGGACAATTTGTCTCACTGGAGGCGGAAACTTCGGGAAATATCGCGGATGCTGCGCCGCTTTCCTTGCGGATTGCGGGTGATGCCGAGCCGGGCGAAAGCCGCGTCTCACTTCGTTCGTTGGACGGCGAGCTGGAGCGGTATTCGATCGCCCTTGAGGGGCCGGTGCTCCTCGCGTTCAACGAGGATGGCCTGCAACTGGAACCGCTTGTGCTGCGATTGGGCGAGGGGCGTCTGGAGGCGCAGGTCTCGCAAACAGCAGAGCGCATCGACGCGCGCGTCGCATGGAGTGATTTGCCGCTGGGATTCGCCGATGCCTTCGGCGCTCCCGAGGTGACGGGCACGGCGCGCGGCAATATCGAGCTGACTGGTCCGCTCGCGGAGCCCATGCTGACGGCGTCACTCGCGATCGTCGATTTGCGCACGGCCTTGGCCATCGAGCCGGATGCGCCGCCCATCAATGCAGAAGTTATGGTGGCGCTGTCTCCCTCCATGCTGGATGCTTCCGCCCAGATCAGCATGAGCGAGGACACGCGTATCGAGGCGAATGCAACGCTCCCGGTGCAATTCAGCATGGCGCCGTTCGCATTCGCCCTGCCCGAGGCCGCCACGCTGGATGCACGCGTGGTGGGCGATCTACTGCTGCAAGATCCGCTGAAATTTGCAGGAATTGTCGAGCATCGGTTTGACGGCTCGCTCAACCTGGACTACCGCGCCGGGGGCACCGTCGACACACCAGATATTCGAGGTGTGGCCAGAATCGAGGACGGCCGCTACGAGAACACCGTCGCGGGCACGGTGCTGGATGCCATCAACCTGCAGATCGACTCGAACGGCTCCGATCTGGTGGCGGTGCTTAACGCGGTGGACGGCACGAACGGGACCCTCGCCCTGAACGCCGAAGCGGCGCTGGATCCGGGCAGGGATTTCCCATTCACGATGGACGGCACGCTCACGGATCTCACGCTCACGCGCAGGGACGACGCCACGGTGCAACTCGCGGGAACGCTGGATGCCGCCGGTGACATGGCGGCCTTCACGGTCAACGGTGATTTTCTCGTTGGGCCTGCGAATTTCGTGCTCGCCATCCCGCGCGGCGGGCGAATCCCGGAGGTGGAGTACATCGAGGTACGCGGCGGCATCGCCGCGATGGAGGAGGACGAGGAGGAAGAGGTCGGCATCGATACACCGATGGAAATCACGCTCAATATTGCCACGCGTTTTCCCAATCGCATCCACATTCGGGGACCCGGGCTCGACTCGGAGTGGTCGGGCGAGCTTTCCGTGACGGGCACGGCGAAGGAACCCTCGGTGCGGGGTGAATTGCGCGTACTGCGGGGCACGCTCGACTTGCTCGACAACCGTTTCGAGCTCCGCGACAGCCTCATCGTGCTGGACGGCAGCGTGCCGCCGAATCCCTACCTCAATGTGCGCGGCCAGACGCGCGCAGCCGAGGTGACCGCCTTTGTCGTCATCACCGGCACGCCGGACGCCCTGAATCTTCGGCTGGAGTCCGACCCGCCCCTGCCGCAGGACGAAGTCCTCTCGCGCGTGCTGTTCGACAGGCCGCTCGAGGAAATCTCTCCGTTGCAGGCCCTCCAGTTGGCCCGCGCCGCCGCCCAACTCTCCGGCAGCTGGCGAGGAGGCTCCATTCTCGGGGCCGGGGGCGGCCTTCTGCCCATTGACCGCCTCGACATCCAGCAGGATTTCGAGGGCACGGGCGAAACCGCCATCGGCGCCGGCACCTACCTCGGCGAAGACATCTATGTCGAGGTCCGGCAACGACTGCAATCCGGCGCCACGGCGATTTCCATTGATGTCGAGCTGCGCCGCAATCTCTCTCTGCAAGGCGAAGTCGGCTCTGACGGCCGCACCGGCGCCGGGGTGGTCTACAAGCGCGACTACTGAGCGTGGGTATGCTTCGCGCTAGCCCGATAGAGGCAATTTCTTAACGCGTATTTGACTCGAAGTCACTGATACCACGGCTCCGCTGGTGATCTCCTTTTCTGCCAGCGACATGACTTGAAGAACCAGTCGTGCGAGATCGCTTCCAGTAATTCCCTGCATTCGGATTCGAATAACCGATGGTTGCGAATGCCCGTGGAGCGCCAACAAACGATGAAAGTCCGAGTCGACCGCCACAATCACTGCGCCTCGTTCAAGAGCTTGTCGCAATATCTCCTCGTCCGTAGCCTTGGATAACCCCAGTTCGGAAACATGCTCCGCGGCAATCCCTTGCTCTCGAAGGAGAGAGGCAGCCGAACGCGGTAGCCCCTGATCCAGCAAAAAGATCATCGATTGGCGGGCAATTCATACACGCGATCATCAAGACTAAGGGCTGCATAGGCCAACGCTTGTTGAATGTCCTCGTCCTCCAACTCGGGATAGTCCACCCGAATTTGTTCCCTGTCGGACGACGCAAGGATTTCCAGCACCCGCCGAACGGTAATACGCATCCCTCGTATGCAGGGTTGACCATCCAGAACCGCTGGATCCGAAGTGATGCGATCAAGTGAATTCATCGGAATGCTCCGCCAAGTGTTTGCCTGATCCACACCGAAAGTGTACACGAATCCGCGACGGATCACGCACCCTCCGGCATATCCATGTACGGCATCGGGGGCACTTTCCCCAGAAGGCGCGTGTAGATACTCAACGACCCGCGATGATGGGCCGCGTGATCGATGATGCCCGTGAGGGTGTTCACCCGTGGCTCCCCGCCCATGATCGGGCCCTCGGCGATGGGTTCGGCCAATTCCTCGGCACTCAGGCCGCCGTAGTACAGAAGCGCGCGCTGATAGGCCTGCACCACTTCCTCGCGAGCCTCCGCCAGCGAAGTGACCTTCTCGAGATCGCGCGCGTGCTCCTCGAAATTGAGGTCAAACCCCTCCGGCTTGCTCGCCCCGTCAATGAACCAATGCACCGTGCGGGCCACATGCGCGACCTGCTGCGAAGCCGTCATGCAGTCCTCCGTCGGCCGGAAACCGCTATCCGCCTCGTCCAGCTCCCGCGTGGCGCGCTCGAAGAATTCCTGGCTTCCCTTCAGCTCGTGTACCCAGTCGATCGTCTTCATGGTGGTATCTCCAGACTGATTGTTTCGCTTCACTTTCGGAATTCTGCCAAGCCCGATCACTTCCTGTCAAGACTTTTTTTTTCCACGGCATGGGACTCGTGCTCACTTCGGAAGTGCACAAGCACAGAAGAGGGTGTCTGAGTAACAATTCTTGCTAAATATTGACAGGGCACGCTATCCTTTCCCTTGAAGACCATCGAAACGACGGAGATTTCTCTCGTGAACATCAGTCTTGGTACCCAGTGGGAAGCATTCATCAGCGAGCAGGTGCGTGGAGGCCGGTATATGTCCGCAAGCGAACTGGTGCGGGATGGGCTGCGCCTGCTGCAGGAGCGTGAGGAATTGCGTCAGGCTCGATTGGACGAGCTGCGCACGGAAATTGCCAAGGGACTCCACGACATGGACGAGGGTGATTTCGTCGAGGTGGATGGGGATGGACTTGAGCGCTTGGCCGACGAGGTCAAGACACGCGGCCGCCAAGACCTGAGTGGCAAACGATCAACTTTGGCCCCGTGAACTATCGGTTATCCAATTTCACCTCCACCAGAATCTCATTCCGGCGCATGAAGGGGGGCGTCCAGGGCGGGTCGTACTGGGCGACGAAGGGCTCGCCGATAACCTCGACGCCATCGCGCTCGAGTCGTTCGAGAAGGGTGCGGGTCTTGCGCTCGGCGGTCCGCTCGGGGGCGTAACCGCGGAACTTGAGGGCTGCGAGGGTGCGCGCCGGCACCTCGCGAATGCGAACATCGTCGCGGTTGGGCTTGGGCAGGGTGTCCATGGTGTACTCGGAAGGCATGACGAAGGCGAGCGAATAGCCCTCGGCGCCGATGGGTTCGTGCAGCACGGGGGTGGTCATGGCGATTTTCTCGCTACGGGGCTCGGCCTCTACCGGCTCATGCAAGACGGGCGTCGTCATGGCGATGGAGGCCTCGGCGGTGTTGTTGCCAAAAATGTAGTTGGCCACGCGCCCGAAGCCCTGGTTGATGGACTCCCGGTAGGTACCCTCGACGACGGTCTCGGCGATGAGGAGGGCGCCGTACGAGCGGATTTCGTATCCAGCGCTCTTCCGGATGATCTCGAATTCCGGTGACTCGACCCCGCTGACGGAGGCGGCGCCAACCACGACCCAACCCCCAAGCAGTACGACCACCACGCCCGCGATTACCATGATGAACCCTTTAAGTACACGCTTCATGCCGTCTCTCCTGCCAGTTGCCGCCAGTGACTCGGGAAACACGGCTTCCGAACATCCTATTCGCGCCTTGATCAGCTGTATCGCCGCGGTTAGAATGCCGCACTAGGTGGTGGCGTGCTTTTCGCCCACCACGAGACCTTGAATTGGCATGGCTCCCCGTGAGGGGGCGTACTGCCGCCGCAGGAGATGCGATTCCGCAGACCAATATGTCGGATACGCGTGACAATGGACTGAGCACTTACCTCCGGGAAATCTCCCGTATTCCTTTGCTGTCGCCCAAGCAAGAGATGGACTTGGCGCGCTTGGCACGCAAGGGAGATGGCGAGGCACGGCGTCGGCTGATCGTGGCCAATCTGCGCCTGGTGGTGAGTATTGCCAAGAAATATCTCTACTACGGGCTGCCGCTGCTCGATTTGATCGAGGAGGGCAACCTCGGGCTGATGAAGGCGGTCGAACGCTACGACCCGGACAAGGGCTGCCGATTTTCGACTTACGCGACTTGGTGGATTCGCCAGGCGGTGACGCGGGCGCTGTCCAACTACGGTCGCACGGTTCGCATTCCGGTCTATGTGACGGACAATGTGGCGCGGTATAAGAAGGTCTCGGAAGAGTTTTACAAGAAGCACGGCAAGCGGCCTGAGCCGGAGGAAGTGGCGGAAGTCCTGAACATCAAGGAGAAGGAAGCCCGCAAGCTGGCGCAGTTCATGGAGGAAATCGCCCCGCTGGAGCAGATGGACACCACGGACAGCGACTCCGGCCGGGGCATTCCGGAGGCGGTTGAGCCGCGGCGCTTGGATGCGGCCATCGTGCAGTTCGAGATGGATGAGCAGCTCGAGGCCCTTATGGAACGGCTGACGGAGCGCGAGGTGGACATTATCCGCTACCGCTACGGAATTGCGGATGGCAAGGCCCATACACTGGAAGAAACCGGGCGTCATTTTGGCCTGACGCGCGAGAGAATACGGCAGATTGAGAAGGATGTGTTGAAGCGCCTTCGCTCGTTTGTGATGGAGAACGAGGGCGACTTCCGCTGACGCGCAAACTCACCTCGGGGAGTACTGTTCCATGGATTTAACGCAATACATTCGCAATATCCCCGACTTTCCGAAGCCGGGAGTCCAGTTCAAGGATATCTCCACGCTATTGCTGGAGCCGCAGGCTGTCCAGTTCATCGTGGACACTTGGGCACAGCGATATGCCGACAAGGAAATCGACAAGATTGTCGGGGCCGAAGCGCGCGGGTTCGTCTTCGCCGCCCCGCTGGCCTACGCCATGGGTCTGCCCTTGGTGCTGGCCCGCAAGCCGGGCAAGCTGCCGGCGGATGTCGAGCGAGAGGAGTACCAGCTCGAGTACGGCACGGACGCCATCGAGGTGCATTCCGACGCCATCCGCACGGGGGACCGCCTTCTGCTCGTGGATGATGTGCTGGCCACGGGCGGCACGATGGGCGCCGTGACACGGCTGGTCGAACGCATGGGCGCGGAAGTGGTGGAGCTGGCCTTCGTCATCGAACTGTCGTTCCTGGGCGGCCGCAAGCAGCTCGAGGGCCAGAGTGTCCACGCCCTCGTTGATTACAGCGGGGAATAGCATGCAGCCTGCCGCATTGCAAGGTCACGACATTGAAGTTGTGCGGCCAGTAAAGACCGGCCGGTTCAAGCATGCCCTGTTCGACTTCGATGGCACCATCAGCTTGTTGCGCGAGGGCTGGCAGCGGATCATGGCGCCCGTGTGCGTGGAGGCCGTTTGCGGAAGCAACGCGCCGACGCCCGAGATGGTGCAGGCGGTCGAGCGGATGATCGACGAGACCACGGGCATCCAGACCATCCTGCAAATGGAGCGGCTGGTGGAAATGGTCCGCGAGCATGGCCTCGTGCCCGATGACGAGATTCTCGACCCCTACGGCTACAAGGACATCTACAACGACAAGCTCATGGAGCCGGTCAACGAGCGGATCGCGCAGATTCAGTCCGGCGCCAGGAGCCAAGACGAGTTCCTCGTGCGCGGCGCCGTGGCGTTCCTTAAGGCTCTGCACGCGCGTGGCCTGACGCTCTATATCTTCAGCGGTACTGACCGGCACGATGTCCGCAATGAGGCGGCAATCCTCGGCGTGGCAGACCTATTCGATGAGATATGGGGAGCCCTCCGCACGGTGGAGGAGTACTCGAAGGAAAAGGTGCTCCAGGAACTCATGGCCGCACACTCCCTCGAGGGAGAGCAAGTGCTCATCATTGGCGATGGTCCCGTCGAAATTCGCAACGGGCACGACCATGGCTGCGTGACCATTGGTATCGCTTCGGACGAAGTTGCCGGGCACGGCTGGGATGGCGCGAAACGCGAGCGGCTGCGCAACGCAGGTGCGGATATCCTCGCGCCTGATTTCAGCGAGCAAGACGCCCTGCTGGCGTTCCTCTTCAACGAGAGCGGCGCGTGACACCCCTGCGCATCCTCGAAACCTGCCTCTACATCGATGATCTGGATACCGCCGCCGTGTTTTACGGCGCCGTCCTCGGCCTGCATGAGCACGCCCGGGAGGACGGGCGTCATATCTTCTATCGCTGCGGCGAAGGGATGTTGCTGCTGTTTCTTCCGGAGGCCACAAGCGACCCCGAGGGCGGACTTCCGCCCCACGGCGCCACGGGCAGTGGTCACGCGGCCTTTGCCGTTCCCCATGAGGAGTTGGAACCCTGGGAAGAGCGGTTGCGGCTGAATCACATCGAGATTGAGCAAGTAATCCAGTGGCCGAACGGAGCACGCTCCCTCTACTTCCGCGATCCGGCGGGTAACAGCTTGGAGTTGGCCAGCGAGGGATTGTGGGAACGGGCGTAAGCGCGCACCCATCCGATCAGCATCACACCTGAATGAAGTCGCTGAAGAGACGGTAGAAGAGAATCCCGCTCACGCTCAGCACGAGCACCGCACTGATGAGCCGAAACGCGATGATGGGCAGTGCGCGCGCGCCGATGCGGCTCCCGATGAGTCCGCCGACCAAGACCGCCGGATACACCCAGATGTAGTCGTACAAATCGTAGAGGTCGGGCTCGTTTACGAACTTGCCCACGAGCGCGGCAAGGCTGGTGAGCATGATGAAGAGCGAGGTGGTTGCGCCGACCTGTTTCGTGGTGCCCCAGTGCAGCACCGCGAGCATGGGCACGAGGAAGATGCCGCCGCCGATGCCAACGGCGCCGATGAACGCCCCCAGAATACACCCCAGGGGAAGTCCGTACGACCACAGATCCTTCTGCGGAATCCGGTAGGCGGGCTGACCCTCGAGGCGCATGTTGATGAACATGCGGCAACCGGCCAGCAAGAGCAATACGGCGACGGCCGCGAGAAACATGCGCGTGGGAATCGTGAAGAAGGTGATCAGAAACGATACCGGCAATGCCCCGGCGAGCAGGGGCGCGGCAATGCGCAGGGTGAAGTGGCCGGCGCGCTGAAACTGAATCACGGCCATGCAGGCAACGATGAGGTTGCAGGTGAGAACCACCTTGACGATCTCGGGCCGGCCAAGGTCGAGCAGCACCAGCACGGCGAGGTACGCGGAACCGCCCCCCATCCCAACGAGGCTGTACGCCACGGCGATGAGGAAAAAGGAGACAATCAGCAGTGCGGTCAGGCCGGTCATGGGCGGCGTCTACTCCCTCGGTGAAACGCTAGCCTACTATTTTTCGGTAGACCGATAAAGTCCGCCTAGCGAATTAGAGGGGCGAAGATGACCGTATCGCCATCGCCGACATGACCGCCCTGACCACGAAACTGGGCGTTGACGGCGGCCTTAAGGTCGACCAAAGGCATGGAGAAGCCGTGGCGCGTACGCAATTCGTCGTACAACTCGCCGACGGTGGCGGCGATGGTGTCGACATCCTCCTCGGCCATGCCGGCCTCGTTGCTCAACTCGCCGAAGTAATGCACATGGACGGTTTTCATGTTTCCTCCCGCCAGTCGAGGTCCGTGGAGGTGTCGTTGCCGAGGGATCGGTGCAACTTTCCCTGAATGCGCGCGAGGCGCAGCTTGAAGGCCGCGAGGTCGGCGAGCGCCATGGCGTCGGCCCGGCCCAGGGCCTCGCGGGTCTCGATGAACTCGATGACATCCGAGCAGACATTGGCCGCGGCGCCGAGGTCGCGCGCGCGATGCTCGTGAAACTTGGCCAGCTCGAGCGCGGCACCGCGATCACGGGGAAACTCGTGATGTAGAAGTGCCCAGGCTTCCCCCATTTCCGGCCAACGCTGAAGTTTCTTGAGGGCATTCGCCTGTAGCGTCAAAGTTTCGTGCCGTAACGCCGGGGGCTGTTCCGTCGCCAAGAGGAGGCGCGTCTGGGCCACCGTTTCCTCCCACTGCCGCTGCTGAAAGTGCAGCCGCGCGAGGGACAGGCGGTCCTCGGCGTGTTCGAACCCCCCGCCGTTCGGCGTGGCGAGGCAGCGGGCCACCCAGGCCGTCAGCGTGACGAGCGACAGAATATCCGTCTTGTGGTGATAAAAAACCGGCTCAAGTGGACGGGCGTCCCGCTTGCGGAGATAGTCGAGCCACAACTGCGGGATCAGGGCGCTGGGCACATCGCCATGGCGCTCGACGCCGAGGATGTTGCGCTCGATGTTGGTGAGGCTGCAATCCTGCAGGCGGCGCTTCCAGAACCGGCGTGCGGCGTGCAACAGGTCGTAATGTGCGACGGAATCCAGTGGAAAAGGGATGCGATTCTGGATAAACCGCGTGCGCAATAGGGGCAGATCAAAACTCTTGCCGTTGTAGCTGACTACGGTCTCGCAGCCGCGGAACAACTCGCGCAGGTAGTGGAGCATCGGCTCCTCATCGTCGAAATCACGCAGGAAGCACTGATCGAGCCGGAGTTTGCCTTCGCGAATGTAGGCGATGCCCATCAGGAAGACCATCGTGCCCGTGCCCCCCATGAGGCCGGTGGTTTCTGTATCGACAAAGAAGGTGGTCTCGGGATTGAAGGAGATCAGTTCCTCGTCCTTGGCGGAAAAGGCGATGCTTGCGCCATCGACCGCCATCAAATCGCCGAAGAAGAGGTTGCCGTGCGCGGCATCCAGCGGCCATTCCTCGCGCACGAGGTAGAAACCGAGTGGGTCGTCCGCCTCCGCTTCGCCGGGGGGATGCCACACCTCGCCCGGCACGACTTTCTCGACCTCGAAAGCCCCCTCGGCGCGCTTGGTTTCCATCGTGGCGATGCGCTGCTTCCAGTCCACGCCGACGGAGACGCCCGCACTCTGGGCGAGGGCTTCGAGCTTGGATCTCAGGTCCGCCATGAGCTTGCCATCCCAACCGGTTTTGGCGGCTTGGAAAGAGGGGCGCAGCACCGCGTGCCCGGGAAGAAAATCCCCCCTACCCCCCCTTTTTCAAAGGGGGGAACTTCGCTCGCCGCATGCTCAACCGTGGCAGGATGCTCTCGCTCAAAATGCCGGTGATTCGACGGCCTTCTTTTCGCACCCAACACCATTCGACGCACGCATGCCTCCCCCTTTGAAAAAGGGGGACCGAGGGGGATTTCCCGGTCTGGTCCCTGCTCCTTTTGGAGCCTTTCGGAAAGCCGAGTGGACGCGTTGTTTCGGAAGAAATCCCCCCTACCCCCCTTTGTCAAAGGGGGGGAATTCGCGGGCCTCACTTCGAGCCATAGCGAGACCGCCTGGCTCAGAGCCCACTCGTGATTCCAAGGCCCACCAGTCGCACTCAACAACTTTCCACGCACGCATGCCTCCCCCTTTGAAAAAGGGGGACCGAGGGGGATTTCCGGGTGACTTGAATGCACTGCCGCTTCCATCATCTCACGGCACCTCGCGCGCGGCGGGCACAGCGGCGGCGGGGGCTTCCGTCTCGACGATTCCCAGCGCGAACCGGGCGACGCGGGCGGCGGCCTGCTTGCCCTTCTCCCCCACCTCGAGCGCGGGCCCGACGCAACTGGGGCACCCTTCGCGGCAGGGGCAGTCCGTCATGAGGGAGACCGCTGCCTCAAGCAAGCGCCGATGGTGGTAGTACAACTTCTCACTGAATCCAACGCCGCCGGGGTAAGTCTCGTAGAGGAAAATGGTGGGCTTCTCGGATACCGGCGCGCGCAGCATCGCTTGCGCGCGGATGTCGGTCGGGTCGCACAGCACCTGGACGGGCGCGACCTGCCGCAGCGTGTTGGCGAGGCCGTGAAGGGCGCCGCCGAGGTCTTCGCGCTGCATGCCGAGGCGCTCGTGGGTGTCCTCGGGAAACTCGAGCCAATAGCTGGCGGTGTGCATGGTGGATTCGGGCAAATCGATCTCGCCCCAGCCGACATTCTCGTGCGAGCCAAACTTAATCTTCTTGTAGATGCTGGGCAACCAGGTAACGCTCACCTCGCCCGCATTTTTGGTCACGCCGTCGGCAACTTCGTCCTGAAAGGTATCGAGCACTTTGAGATCGACCTTGATTTGCGCATCGGTGTAGTAATCCACCTCGACCGGGCGCGCATAGGCCTTGCGATCGTCGAGATCAAGCTCGTCGATGGTGTATTGCTGCGTCTGGTGCAGGTAGATGGCATTGCGGTACACCTCGACCGGCGCGGCGAACAGGTCCACCTCGCCGATGACGCGGCCGTTGTCCGAGGTATCGAGGACCACCACATTGCCGGGGGCCGCGGTGCGCAGGCTGATGTCCTCGGCGGGGTAGGTGTCGGCGGACCAGTGGTAGCGGTCGCGCACCTTGCGCAGGACGCGCTGCTCGCAGAGGTAATCGAGGACTTCCAAGGTCGAGGCCGCGTCGAGCCCAAAGGTTTCCCCCTCGTGGAAGGGCAATTCAAACGCGGCGCACTTGATGTGGCTCGACGCAATGATCAGGTTGTTCGGGTCGACCGTGGCGCTCTCGGGGGGCTGGTCGTGGAAGTACTCGGGGTGGTTGATGATGTATTGGTCGAGCGGGGCGCTCGAGGCGATGAGGATGACGAGTGAGACGCTGTTGCGGCGGCCCGCGCGGCCGGCCTGCTGCCAGGTGGAGGCCACGCTGCCGCTGTAGCCGGTCATGATGCAGACATCCAGCGAGCCGATGTCGATGCCCAGCTCGAGGGCGTTCGTGCTGACGACCGCCATGATCTCGCCGTCGCGCAGGCCCTTTTCGATCGCGCGGCGCTCGGTGGGAAGGTAGCCGCCGCGATACCCGCAGACTTTCGAGGCATCCTGCCCCTTTTTGCGGATGGCTTCCTTCAAGTAAGTGGTGATGATCTCGACCCGCGTGCGGCTGCGGGCGAACACGATGGCCTGCACCTTCTTGTCGAGCACGCGCGTGGCGAGGCGGCTGGCGATCTTCACCGAGGACTCGCGGATGCCGAGTTCGTGGTTCACCACGGGGGGATTGAGAAAGAGGAAATGCTTCTCGCCCGCGGGCGCGCCGTTGTCATCAATGAGCGTGACCGGCTCCTCGACGATGCGCTCGGCCACTTCCTGCGGGTTGGCGATGGTGGCGCTGCAACAGATGAAGCGCGGGGTGCTGCCGTAGAAGGCGCAGATGCGCTTCAAGCGCCGGATGACATTGGCCAGGTGACTGCCGAACACGCCGCGGTAGTGGTGCACCTCGTCGATCACGACGAACTCGAGGTTCTCGAACAGCTTCATCCAGATGGTGTGATGCGGCAGGATGCCCGTGTGGAGCATGTCCGGATTCGTCACCACGATGTGACCCGCCTGCCGCACCGCCTTGCGCGCGGATGCGGGGGTGTCGCCGTCAAAGGTGAAGGTGCCGATCTTGACCTCGAGCGTCTCGACGGTCGTCTGCAACTCGTTGACCTGATCCTGCGAGAGGGCCTTGGTGGGGAACAGGTAGAGCGCGCGGGCGTTCGGGTTGACCATCAAGCGGTTCAACACCGGCAGGTTGTAGCACAGCGTCTTGCCCGAGGCCGTCGGCGTCACCACGCAGATATGCTCGCCCCGCGAGACCGCCTCGAAGGCCTGCGCCTGGTGCGTGTAGGGCTTCGGGATGCCCAACTGCTGCAAGCCGTCCCGCAGCTTCGGGTGGAGGGACTCCGGCCACTCCGCATACCGCGCCGCCCGCTCGGGGAAGACCTGCCAAGTGGTCAGCATCCGCGCGATAACCGGGTCATTCCGGAGAGAATCAATGGTCTGGGCGACATTCATGGCGTGTGGATCCCCGCAGCTGCGATAACTGAATATATCATCAGTAGAGGGGCGGTGTAAATGCCCCAATGCCCCCGGGAGCCGAGCGTCCTCGCGAGGACAAGTCATGGGTAGGGTTTAACTCTCCCTCAAATTTCGCGAAACACATGTTGCCAGCCAGCCCAGAGCGCTCTACAATGGCGGCAGGCGAATTCAGAGGGGACACACGATGAAGCGCATGGCGAGATTCTTCGATCCCAAAAAATTGGACTGGCACAAGGGGTATTGGTCCGGTGTGTTGGTGGGCGTCGGATTTATCATGAATACCGGCGGAATGACGGCAATGTCGTACCGAATCGTACTCGACCCCGGCCTGATCATGTTCACTGGGTCATTTGTATTCATCATCGGCCTATTCGTTGCGCACCGGACGATGAAATCGGCGGGGGAGAATTGCCATGAAAGACAATGAAGCACACATCCCGCAAACCTACAACGAATTGAGTCCAGCACAGCGATGGAAGATATCGAGACACCCCCAAATGTATGCTTTTTCCGTGGCATGGGGTTTATGCTTCGGATTCATGTTCCCGTGGCTTATGGCTGGAATCGTGGTCACCTTGGAACTATTCGAATCCCTCTTAAGCTCTCCGCTGGGCCTGGCGTTCGTTATATTGGTGCTTATAATTCATGTGGGAATTTGCATCGGTGCTGCAATCATTGGAGTTCGGATGTATCGCTCTCAAATGGCCGAATTGATTCGGGATTTCCTTGCCGCGGAGGCCGAAATTGCCGAGCAATCGGCAATCACTCAATAACGACGCCCACGCCGGACCGCCCCCCCTCAACTCGGCCCGCTCCCAAAGGGAAAGGGCGTGCGCGTGACACGCATTCGGCGTGGGAATCCGGAAATGAACCACAGAGGCACGGAGAACACGGAGGGCTCTTTGTGTTCTTTGCGATCGTTATGGTTGAAGATTCCGGATTTGTTGGGACTTGCGCGTCTGGCGGAGGCATCCACATTTCCCAGGGCACAAAATCCCCCTCTGTCCCCCTCCCAACTTCGCCGAGGCTACGAAGGGCGAGTCAAAGAGGGACTTGTTCGGGCGCTCCGTGGTGGTGGGGGCTGATGCGTGTTCGTTGTGCGTCGCCGGGGTTATTCCATGGCGGCCGGGCAACGCGCGGGCAAACCCTATTGCGCGGACGACCGAGTGCGCCTTTGGAAGTCCCCCTTCGAAGGGGGATTGAGGGGGATGTATTGGGCCACTGCGCGTGCCCCGGCTCGCGGGAACGCTCGCCCCACCATGCTCGCTACCCGATGTCGATCCCCAAGGCGGCATTGATGACGAGCTGCACATCGACGGCGTTTACCTGGCCGTCGCCGTTGATGTCGGCGTCGAGTTCGCCAATGTCGATGCCGAGCGCGGCATTGATGACCAATTGCACATCAACGGCGTTGACCTCGCCATCGCCGTCGATATCGCCGGGTTCGCCCGGGTCGATGGGGCCTGCACCGGGTGCGACGGCAACCACACGCCCGGGGTTGCCGGAGGCGGTTCCGAAGTAGGCAATGCCGGTGACGGGGTCCATCACGGCGGACATGAGGCGGTCTTCGCCACCGCCGAGAGTGAGTGCGCCGACGCGCACGGGCGGGCTGTTGCCTTCCGTCAACTCGACGGTAACGACCCGCCCCGGCGCGCTGTCGACCCCGAAGTAGGCATGACCGCTGGCGGAATCCAACACGGCGGAAAAGAGAGAGTCCTCGCCGGCGTTCAGCGAGAGCGCTCCCACGCGGGTCACCAAATTGTTTCCGGTGCCGAGGGCGATCTTTACGATTCGGCCGGGTGCGGTGCTGGTGCACCCGAAGTAGGCGTACCGGTTCACAAGGTCAATCACGGCCGCACGCGGCGCATTCTCCCCTGATGCAAAGGTGACCGCACTCAGGCGAATGGGCGTGTTGGCCCCGGTACCGAGTCCGACCTTAACCACGCGCCCGGGTAGGGTCCCGGTCCCGAAGTAGGCGTGCCCGCCCACGGTATCGATCACGGCGCTTCGCAGCGTGTCCTCGCCGTCGTTGAGGGTCAGCGTGCCCACGACACTGGGGCTGGCGCTGCCCGCCCCGAGGGCAATTTTTACCACGCGGCCGGGGCTGTTGGCCGTGCCGAAATAGGCGTAGCCGTTCTCAGGGTCGATCACGGCGGGCGGGAAGCTCCACAGGTCGGAAGGAGCCAGCGCGACATGGCCGACGCGCGTGGGCGGGGCATCGCCCTCGCCGAGGGCAATTTTCACCACGCGCACGGGATTGGAAGAGACAGCGAAGTAGGCATAACCTGCCGCAGCATCAATTACGCCGGACCATACGGAGAATTCGTTCGGTCCCAAGGTCACGGCGCCCACGCGCCTCGCAGGGCTACCGTTCCTTGCCAGCGCGACTTTCACGATCTGCCCCGGCGAGGTAAAGGTGCCGAAGTAGGCGTAGCCGTTTGCTTCGTCAATCACCGCGCTCCGGAGGTTTTCTTCACCATCGGCCAGCGTGAAGGCGCCAAGGCGCCCCAAGTCCTCCAACTTCGCGGTAGCGCTGCCATCCCCGGCCATGGCAGGAGATACCAGCAGCATAGCGATGGCAAGCCCTGAAAGTAGTGTGCGCGCAAATCCTATCTGCATTGAAAATACACCTTTCGGACCGGATCTGTTCTGATTCCCAGCGCGCAGGATGCACCCTGCGATGGCAGGCATTTCTTGCATAGCATGCCACGCCCCCACGAGACGGGAAGCCTACTTCCTCCATCCCCGTGGATTCAAGGACACCCCGCCAGGATCGGGCCATTTTGGGAACTTTCCTTAGCAAAGCGATGCACTTCTGCCACGCTCCCATCGGCGGTTTCCCGTATCGGGGCCAACTATTGACGCCTTTTGCCTTCATCGGGGTATACTCGACGCATCCTCAATGCGTAACCGGGTCTGCGCGCGGGGGATAGGGCACCCCGTGTGCATTCGTTTTGGCCGACGAGGAATCCTGCATGCATCGCTTTGAATTGGTCCTGAGCATTGGCGGGCACGAGCGCGAGCGCTTTGCCGTCGGCGCGAAGGGTTTAATTATCGGGCGGGCCGCAGATTCGGATGTCGTATTGTCGGACATGCAGATATCCCGGCAGCACGCCCGTGTGCACCTGGATGGCGAAGGGGTGCGGGTGGAGGACCTGGGCTCGCGCAATGGCATCCAGCTCGATGGCCAGCCCACGCCCGAGGGCATGCTGGCCGAGGGCGGGCAACTGCGCATCGGGGATTATGTATTCCTCCTCGTGAGGGCGACGGCGCCGACCAACAAAGAGACCACCACCTTCATCCCGCCGGAACAGGCCGGGGCGCTGCAGGAGCAGATCATCGGCGAGGCGACGGCGCGCACCTCGGTGCTGTATCGCGCGGCGAAGCTGATGGGAACGGTCTTCGATCTCGATGAGTTGCTGCGGGAATTCCTGCAATTGTGCTTCGATTGCCTGCCGGCCCGGCGTGGATTTGTGCTGACAATGCCGGAAGACGAGCTGGAGCCGGAGGTGCACGCGAGCATCGTGCACGATGGGACGGATGAATCCCTGCCGCTCAGCCGTACGCTGATCGACCATGTCTTTCAGAACGAGAGCGCCATCCTGACGCAGAACGCGCAGGAGGACATTCGCTTCGACACTTCCGAGAGCATCATGCACCACCACATCCACAGTGCGATGTGCGCACCGCTCTGCGGGCGGCACGAGGCGGTGGTCGGGGCCATTTATCTCGACAGCGGCAGTTCCTCGATGGTGTTCAACCAGGAACACCTGGAATTACTCACGGCGCTGGGCCGGGTGGTCGGCGTGGCGGTGGAGAACGCGCGGCTCTACCAGGAAAATGTGCAGCGCGAACGGCTGGCGGCCATCGGCGAAGCGACCACGGGGCTCGGCCACTGCGTGAAGAACATTCTGCAGGGCATCAAGAGCGGCGGCGAATACATCGATATGGGACTGGAGAAGCAGGACATCGAGTGGATCACCAAGGGTTGGCCCATGGTGCGCACCGCATCGGACCGCATCGAGGGCCTGATGATGAACCTGCTGACCATTTCACGCGAGCGGCGGCCGGACCTCTCCCCCAACGACCTCAACGGGATCTGCAAGGAGGTCGTCTCCATGCTCATCCCGCGCGCGGAGAAGGCCGGCATCGCCCTCGACTTCCGCCCGGGGCAGACTGGCACGGTCTACTGCGATGGCCGCGAGATCTTCCGCGTAATGCTCAACCTCGTCACGAATGCGGTGGAGGCCTGCGAGGGCCGCCCGGAAAGCGAGATCATCCTGACGACCTACCGCAAACCGAGCGGCGTGTTCGCGCTGGTCAAGGACAACGGGCCAGGCATCGTGCCTGAAATCCGACCGCGCTTGGGCCAGGCATTCATCACCACGAAGGGCTCCGGCGGTACGGGGCTGGGGCTGGCATGCAGCTTCAAGATCGTGCGCGAACACGGCGGCGATCTTCAAATTGACAGCGATCTGGGACAGGGGACGCGCATTACCATGTTCCTGCCCACGATGACGATGGTGGGTCAGGTGATTCGGCGCTCATGAAATTGCGTGGCGAGCCGGAATGAATTGGGTAGATTGCTCAGTTTTCTCACTCAATACGACAACTAATCATTTGCCGGATCCCAACTAACGGCGTATACTTTGGATGGACGCCTGCGAGCGTCGGCACCGGGCCCTTCGGGGCCCTTGACAGGGGCAGCCATGCCAACCTACGAACTGATCCTGCGAAAGGACGGCCAGAATGTGAGCCGGTTCCGAGTCGGGAACAAGGCCGTCGTGATCGGACGCGGCTCCGACTCGGATATTGTCCTCCCGGATCGCATGATCTCGCGCAGACACGCCCGCCTTCAGGTCGTCGGCGACACCCTGACGGTGGAGGACTTGGGCTCGACGAACGGCATCGTCGTAAATGGCAAGCATGTGCGCCAGTACACGGTGAAGGAAGGCGATGAGATCTTCCTGGCCAAGTACAATGTCCTGGTCGAGCGCACGGGTGTCCAGAAGCAACTGAGCGACACCGGGGCCTTCATTTCGTTCGATAGCGGCGAGCGGGTGCTCGATCGCATCGTCAAGTCGCCTGGCGCGGAACGGCTCGCGGCGCTCTACCGCGCCTCGGAGCTGGTGGGCAAGCAACTCGAGGCGGACGACCTGATGAAGGCGATCCTCGATATCACCTTCGACGCCCTCCCCGTGCGGCGCGGGTTCGTGATGACCCGCCTCGATGGAGACGAGGAGCCGGACATCCGCGTGAGCCGCTTCAAGGGCAAGGAGACCCGCGGCCTCCCCTTGAGCAAGACCCTCATGGACTATGTGTTCATCCATCGCTCGTCGGTGCTGACCTCAAACGCGAAGATGGACGATCGCTTTGACGACGCGAAAAGCATCTTCGATTACGGCATTGAATCGGCGATGTGCGTGCCGCTGGCCGGCCACGCGGACATCATCGGCGCGATCTATGTTGACGGCGACACCGAGGCGACGGAGTTCACGCAGGAGGACCTGGAACTGCTCACGGCCATCGGCCGCGTGGTGGGCGTGGCGGTGGAGAACACCTGGCTTACGGAGGAACGCGTGAAACGCGCGCGCCTTGCCGCGCTGGGCGAGGCCCTGGCCGGCATCAGCCACTGCATGCGCAATGTGCTGCAGGGCGTGAAAATTGCCGAAGAGACCCTCGAGGAAGCCATCCGCGAAAAAGACTGGAAGTCCACCGAGACGGACTGGGATTCGCTGCGGCATCACCTCGGGCGGTTCGACAAGCTTGTACGCGACTTGCTCTCCTTCTCGCGCGATGAGAAAGCCCGGCCGGAGCCGGTCGATCTCGACACCCTGGTGGATGAAGTCTTCACTACGCTGAGCAGCTATGCCGCGAAGGCGGG
>ERZ869909.166-NODE-166-length-98330-cov-24.446653_pt1 | contig 98330 bp, 44 predicted proteins | sample MGYA00520892_ERZ869909 | MGnify/ENA primary metagenome ERZ869909 (study PRJEB32215, sample SAMEA104723947) | bioreactor metagenome | biome: bioreactor; feature: anaerobic bioreactor; material: water | place: China | collected 2015-03-12 ... | reverse complement strand
ATGTGATTCGCAATAGGCAATGGTATTTACATCCGGTTTTCTGTTATTCAGCACATTCCAGATGTCGTAAACACTCCAGTCTTCATCGCGTTTGGTTTTTAAGGTGGCCACCCAGAAATCAGGGATTCCCATGCCCAGGCGGTAATCGAAGCCTATGCCTCCGTGGCGGATAGGACTTGTAAGCCCTGGCATACCGGTAACATCTTCGGCTATGGTGATGGCAGCGGGATTGATTGAATGAACAAGCTTATTGGCAAGCTGAAGGTAGGTTACGGCGTCGAATTCAACCCCGTCGGTAAAATATTTCCATGGATTAAATTCCCCGATGTTTCCAAAGTGGAAATACATCATTGAACCCACACCATCGAAGCGAAAACCGTCGAAGCGGAATTCCTGCATCCAGTATTTTAAATTACTTAGCAGAAAACGCAGTACTTCAGTTTTGCCATAATCAAACAGCCGGGAATCCCATTGGGGGTGGTTGCCGCGATCTCCACCGTGGCTGTAATGAAAATCGGTTCCGTCAAAAGCATTTATGCCTTCCAGATAGTTTTTAACCGTGTGGCTGTGAACCACATCCATGATAACAATCAGCCCCATCTTGTGTGCTTGCTTTATGAGGTTTTTGAGATCCTCAGGCGTGCCGAACCGCGATGAAGGCGCAAAGAAATTGGAAACGTGATAACCAAAAGATCCGTAATAAGGGTGTTCCAATACCGCCATCATCTGAATTGCATTGTATCCGGAGGCTTTAATGCGGGGAAGAATCTTTTCGGTAAAATCATTCCAGCTACCCACGCCCGGAGTTTCCTGAGCCATACCTGGGTGGCATTCATAAATCATAAGGTCTTTGATCTCCCTTATTGGCGAAATGCTCCCGTTCCAATCGAAAGTTTTCTCAAACCAGATCTGGCCGGAAAAATTCTTTGAGTCCTCATCCTGAACAACGCGACGGATGTATGCCGGAATGCGTTCATACCGGCCATTTGCACCGTCAACCAGTACTTTTATTTTGCTGCCATGCACAAAACTGTTTTTGTAATCATTCTTTGGAAGGAAAATCTCCCATGTGCCATAGGGGTCCTTTTCCATGGGGTGAGATTCATAGTTCCAGTTATTGAAATCGCCTATCAGGTGCAGTGCAAAAGCGCCCGGCGCCCATTCCCTGTATATCCATCCCTTTCGCTTGCTGTCATAATTGATTCCGAAATAACGATGCCCGTCAGCAAAGCGCAGCAGGCTTCCGAAATCATTCTCTATCTGATTCAAACGCTGCCTGTAGCGCTCATGCCGCATCCATACACCTTTGGCAACAGGTTCAAGCCAGGGGTCTTTCTTAACAAGGTCCGGAACAGGGAAATTACTTTTCATGATGCATAGAATTTTGTGCGTTCAAATCTACACAATATTTATTCAGCATTTTTAAAAAGCATTAAAAACCATGAAAGTTCCCGGCTGCCTTGAAATAATTTTTGAAGTTATTTACTTTTACAGGATATTTCATATCTTTGTATCATTGATAATATTTAGTTTTGGGTTTAATAATCAGCATAGTCAAAACCAGATGATACTGCTAATCAATTTTATACAATTATGAAAACTTTACTAATCCGAACAAGCTTGCTTTTTCTTTTGCTTTGTTTTGGTCTGGCATCGGTAAGCGCCCAGGGCAGGTTGATCAGAAAAATGCAGGAAAAAGCTGAAGACAAAATCATTGAAGACATTTTTGGTAAGCCTGATCAGGGCAGGGAGGCGGAACCCGTTAGATCAGAAACCGAAACTTCATCTCCCACACAGCACCGGAAAGGCGGTGGGCTTTCGCAAGCAGCACCTGATGTAAACCAAAACATTGCAGATGCTGGTTCAGCATTTGAAAAAAACAATTATTCTGAAGCCAAAGCTGCTGTAAGACAGGCCTTATGGGGAGTAGAACTCGAGATAGGCCGGAATATTCTGAAGTCGTTGCCGGAATCCGTTGAAGGCCTGAAAACCGTACCTGATGAGGATCGGGTTACAAGCAGCGGAGCCGGGTTTCTTGGCCTGATTATTGAAAGGGTTTATCAGGGTAAAAAGGATATGGAGCTTCGTGTTTCAATTGGCAATGATGCCGCTTTGCTTGGAATGGCCGGAATGTACCTCAGAAGCGGGATGTATATGGCCACAACAGACGATCCGAACACAAAACAGATTCGCTTTAAAGGGCATTCAGCCACAATTTCATACGACGATTCCAGCGGTTACACTTTGGGTGTTCCTTTCGGGCAGTCATCGGTATTTGTTGTTACCGGGGTAAATTTTGATTCCGAAAACCAGTTTATGACTGCTGCCAATAACTTTGATATCGAAACAATTAAAAAAGAATTGGGAGAACAATGAAAAATATAGCAACCACAATGGTTATTGCCTGTTTCATCATAACAGGCATATTTGCGCAAGATGTTAGCGGACGGCTCGGAGAAGCCAGTTCTTCATACAAATCAGGCGACCTTCAGGGAACGCGTTTTGCTTTGCAGCAGGCGCTTAATGAAATTGATCTGGCCATTGGACAGGAAATTCTTAAGTTGCTTCCAACAAAAATGGGCAAAATGGAGGCTACAGGCGAAGATGGCAATTATTCGGCATCAACCATGGGATATGCTGGCTTATTTGTAAGCCGGGCATACAAATCTGGTGAGGAATTGTCTTCAAACATACAAATTATCAGTGATTCCCCTTTACTGGCCGGATTAAATACTTTGCTGGCCCTGCCTATGTTTGCCAGTGATCCGAACCAGAAAAGGATTCGGGTGAGCGGCTATAGGGCCTTGCTGCAGCGCAATGTAAGTGATGAAGGCATAACAAACTGGGAGGTTCAGATTCCGGTAAGATCCACTCTTATTACATTTAATTGCACCGGTATAGCTACAGAAAAGGAAGTTACAGATATGGTGAATACCATACCTGTTGAACAGATAGCCAGGTTTGCGCAATAATTCTGCGACACTGGCTTTTAGGGGATCTCACGCTGCAACTGGCGATAAGAAGGTTGCAGCGTATTCATTTTGCTGTTTTTTCAATAACTTTTGCTGTAAAATTCCCTTCGAACCTTCCGGGTGGGCTGCACGTACCCAAAAAGATGTATATTTGCATCTTTAAATGTGATAGGTTTTGCACGATTCTTGCTATTATTTAAAAAAATCTTATTGCTATGAAAAGACTATTACTAACAAATCTGTTTGTTGCATTTTTTGCTTTTGTCCTCTGCGGTCAAACATTTACTATCTCTGATTATAACGGTGTTTTATCACATGACACCGTAATTGTTGTTCTGGAAGAGCCTGATATTGAGTATATTGAAAAGCCACTTTTCATCACTAATATCAGTAGCAGCAACATATCCGTACTTGTCAAGAAGGAAGAAATTGAAATTCTTGAAGGCACGATGAATACATTCTGCTTTAACGGACAGTGCTACCCGCCTTTTATTTTTCAGGCACCCAACCCCATGGTGATTCAGCCCGGTCAAACAACCGGCGATGACGGTTTTTACGGCGATTACTATCCCTATGGTAACCAGGGGCGTTCATTGGTAAGATATACTTTTTTCAATAATGATGATGCTAATGATTCCCTTAGTGTGATTGTTGAGTTTGTTACAGGCTTTGTAGGGATTAACCACCCGTTTCATCTTAGTCAGGCTGCAATATCCAGGCCTTATCCCAACCCTGCCTTTTCGGTCGTTTCATTCGATCTTGACTTTCCATGGCAACCATCAAACGTTCAGCTTGTGATAAGAAATCTTCTGGGTGCTGAAGTAATACGCCAAACACACAACATCAGCGCTGGTAAGATAAACATCAATGTAGATGGGCTAACCGAAGGCCTGTATTTATACTCTTTCTATCTGGGCACAGACCACTTAGTCAAAACCGGTAAGGTTGCAGTTAAAAGATAGAAACAGTAATCACTGATTAGTAAGGTTCAGTTTGTTTCTCAATCTGTTGCAACGCTTCATTTAAATCTTCCCACTTGTGGATGATGTGATTTGCGTTTGGGAAACTTCCCTTTTTGTAATTTTCATCGAACCAGATTGTTGCAAGGCCCGCCATTTTGGCCGGTACTATATCCTTTTCATACAGGTTGCCTATTGAAACACAAACTTCTACATCGGCTTCAATCAACCTGGCAACAGCGGAAAAAAACCTGGGATCTGGCTTGCTGAAACCTAGTTCGGCAGATGAAACAAAGTGATTAAAGTATTTTTCAGCTCCAACGCGTTTTAAAGCCTGTATCATGTCTTCGGTATTTGAATGGCTGGCGCTGGTAGCAATGCAACAACGATGGCTCTGGCTGATCTTCTTCAGCATTTCTTCAGTTCCGGGAACCCATTCGATCTTCTGCCAGTCCTTCATCGGGCCTGGCAGTTTCAGATCGCGCATAATGGTATCGCCCCAGTCGAAGATCAGAACATTTTTATTCATAGTCAGGAACAATCTAGTGCAAAAAACTATCCTTTGTAGAAAGGAAGTTTGACAACCCTGGCCTTGAGTGGTTTATTGCGGACTACTATATTGATTTCGCTGCCTTGAAGGCTGAATGATTTGTCAACATAACCCATACCTATACCATTTTTCAGTGATGGCGACATGGTTCCTGAGGTAACTTCGCCAATAATATTGCCGTTATCGTCAGCAATTTCATAGTGTTGGCGTGGAATACCTTTATCAACCATCTCAAAACCAACCAGCTTCCGGCTCACACCTTCCTGTTTTTGGATAAGCAGCGTGTTTTTATTTATAAAATCTTTATAGTCGGTGAATTTGGTGATCCAGCCCAGACCGGCTGCAATGGGGGAGGTGGTCTCATTAATATCATTGCCATATAAACAGAAGCCCATTTCAAGACGCAGGGTGTCGCGTGCGGCGAGTCCGATTGGTTTGATGCCAAATTCTTTTCCGGCTTCAAAAATGGCATTCCAGAGGGCGTCCGCATCTTCATTTGCCATGTAAATTTCGCATCCGCCTGAACCGGTATATCCGGTTATTGAGAAGATTACGTCTTTAACACCTGCGAGCTCAATTTTCCTGAACGTGTAATATTCCATATCCATAATAGGCTCTTTAGTAAGTTTTTGCATTACTTTGAGCGCATCAGGGCCCTGAACAGCCAGTTGTGCAATTTCATCCGAAGCATTATAGAGGGTTGCACCAAATTTGTTTTGCTGATTAATCCAGTTCCAGTCTTTTTCAATATTGGAAGCATTTACAACAAGCAAATAGGTTTCATTATCAATTCGGTAAACAAGGAGATCATCAACAATGCCCCCGTCGTTATTTGGAAAGCATGAGTACTGAATTTTTCCATCGTAAAGCTTCGAAACATCATTCGAGGTTACCCACTGCAGCAATTCGTAAGCTTTCGGGCCTTTAACCCAAAATTCGCCCATATGCGACACATCGAAAACGCCAACGCCCTGCCTGACTGTTTCGTGTTCAATATTAACACCTTCAAACTGAACCGGCATGATGTAGCCTGCAAAAGGTACCATTTTGGCGCCCATTGCTTCATGAAATTTGCGGAATGCTGTACTCTTCATAATCAAATAGTTTAAATAAAAACGTTGTGGATAATTAGGATTCGCAAAGGTAAGAATTGTTTGATGGCATCAATGGCCATCATTGTTTTAATTCTGTTGTTTGGGGTACAAAGCCTGAATATTCTGGCTGATTTCAATAAATTTTGCTAATTCAAGAATAGTTTGTACTTTTGCAGCATCATTTACATCTCTGATTCTATTTGATTCTTCCTGAATTTTTATTTAAGACTCATTTCTGACAATAAACCAGTTGAAATAGCAGTGTATTGCTCTGGTTTTCAAACACATTTATTTTATGTATGATATTTTAGAATTAAACGGCAAACTCGTAGCTGATCTGAGGGAAATAGCACAAGACCTTAAAATTCCACGCCATGAGAAGCTGACCAAACAAGAATTAATTTATAAGATTCTTGATCAGCAGGCTCTCAACCCTTCAAAAGAGGTTCTGGATCAGGAAAAAAGGTCTGAGAAAAGACCTCGTGGCAAACGTAAACGGATTATTAAAGAGGATACTCAAACAAAAGGGCAGCCCAGGAAAGAAGAACCCAAAACTGAGGTTAAAAAGCCCGATACCGTTGTCGAAGAAAAAAAAGAAACTGCCAAACCCCAAGTAGAGGAAAAGGCCGAACCCAAGCGCAATACCCAGAATGAACAACGAAAGAGAAAAACCACTAGGGGAAAACAGCATGACAGAAGGGCAACACAACCCGCCCAGGATAAGGAATCGGTTATTGAAGAAATACAAAGTCTTGAAAGTGACGAAAACGCACTTCCGGTTGTAACTGATTTGGAAGAAAATATTGAAAAACAAGAGGTTATTGCCCAGGATGAAACCCCGGCATTAGCTCAGGATAATCAGGAAGCAGAGGCAGATGATGCTGCCCAGGCTACTGCTGATCCTGAACACACACAACGTGACAAACACCAAAGAGAACATTTCAAGCAACGATTCCAGGAAAAACGCAAAGAGAAAGAAGATGCATTTGCCGATTTTGAGGGTATCGTTGTGAGCGAAGGCGTTCTTGAGATCATGCAGGATGGCTATGGTTTCCTTCGTTCATCTGACTATAACTACCTGAACTCTCCTGATGATATATACGTTTCCCAATCGCAGATAAAGTTATTTGCACTTAAAACGGGTGATACCGTAAGGGGCACCATCAGGCCTCCCAAAGATGGTGAAAAGTATTTCCCCCTCATTAAGATTGATTTGATAAATGGCCGCACCCCTGACGAGGTTCGCGACCGCATCCCTTTCGATTTTCTCACCCCATTGTTCCCTGAAAAGAAGTTTCAGATTACAGGTCACAGTGGCGAAAGCTTATCAACCAGGATTATTGATATGTTTACCCCTATTGGCAAAGGGCAACGTGGTTTAATAGTTGCCCAGCCAAAAACAGGTAAAACAGTACTTCTCCAGGAAATGGCCAATGCCATTGCAGCCAACCATCCGGAAGCATACATGATTGTTCTGCTTATTGATGAAAGGCCGGAAGAAGTTACCGATATGGAGCGCAATGTGAAAGCCGAAGTGATTGCATCTACTTTTGACGAACCCGCCGAAAAACACGTGCGCATTGCCAATATCGTTCTTGAGAAAGCGAAAAGGTTGGTTGAATGTGGTCATGACGTTGTGATCCTGCTCGATTCAATTACCCGCCTTGCAAGAGCCTACAATACTGTTTCGCCTGCATCAGGCAAGGTTCTCTCAGGCGGTGTGGAAGCCAATGCACTACAAAAACCAAAACGTTTTTTTGGCGCTGCCCGGCAAATTGAAAACGGAGGCTCCTTAACCATCCTGGCTACCGCCCTGATTGATACAGGTTCGAAAATGGATGAAGTGATTTTTGAAGAATTCAAAGGCACCGGAAACATGGAGCTGCAGCTTGACAGAAAACTTGCAAACAAGCGTATCTGGCCGGCGATTGATATTGTTGCCTCAAGTACCCGTCGCGAAGAGTTACTGGTTCAGAAAGAACTCCTTCAGCGCATGTGGATACTGCGAAACCACCTGGCCGATATGAATACCATTGAAGCAATGGAGTTTTTAAAAGACAGGATAAAGTTTACCAAAAGCAATGAAGAATTCCTTATCTCGATGAACAGTTAACACCTGTGGATGTTAAAATATGAAAGGTTATTGAAAGTTATATATGATTCAATAACCTTTTTTATTGCTTTAAAACCAAATTGTTAGTAGTTATTAGTTGAAAATCAATTTTTTATAAAATGAACCGGATTACTTTATTTCTTGCGTTATTGGTTATTGCTTTGATACAATCATGTTCGGAAACACAAAAAAGCGACAAACCTGTGATTACCGTCAGCATTTTGCCACAGAAGTATTTTGTAGAACGAATTGCCGGCGATCGCTTTGATATCAATGTTTTGACTCCTCCGGGCGCCAGTCCTGAAACCTACGAACCTACTCCGAGGCAGATGAAAACACTTGGAACATCGGTACTGTATTTTGCCAATGGCTACCTTATGTTCGAAGACAGAATTGCTGACAAGCTGGGCAGGGAGTTTGCCCTGAAGACGATTGAGTTAAGTCGCGGAATTGATCTTATAGCCGGCGATATTGTTGATCATGGCGACCACGTTCATCTTTACGGCATTGATCCGCATTATTGGCTTTCAACAACAGAAGTCAGGATACAGGCAAAGAATATAATGCAGGCATTGTTATTGGTTGATCCCGACCATGCCGATGAGTACGAAGCCAACTTTGCCGATTTCATGGCCGATATTGACAAACTCGACGAACATATCCGGGAAACTCTGAGCCAATCACGTATCCGTACATTCCTTATTTATCATCCGGCGCTGGCATATTTTGCACGTGATTTCGAACTGGAGCAGGTTGCCCTTGAAACCGACGGCAAGGAGCCAACGGCATCGCATCTGAAATATATTGTTGACCTTGCAAGGGAATATCAGATCAATACTATTCTTATACAAAGCCAGTTTAACATGACGGCTGCCGAAGCTGTCGCCAGGGAAATCAATGGCCGTGTTGTACTTGTTGATCCACTGCCTGAAGACTGGTTGCAAAACATGTATGAGGTTGCCCATGTCATTCATCAGGCATTGAATCCTTGATTTACTGAATGATTCAGCGGGTTGGCCTTTGTCAAAGCCTGCATGAAATTATGACCTTTCAGAATCCTGTCAACAGGCAATGCGTTTTTGTCCTGCAAATAAACGATTAGTCTGCCCAGAATCAGGCTATATTCATTACATTTGTTGTTTGAATTAATTGCCATTCATCCCTGCTATGAGTAAAATCATTGAATTAAAAGATGTTACCGCCGGTTATGGTAATGAAATGGTTTTGAAGGATGTAAACCTTTGTATCAATGCAAATGATTTTGTTGGCCTTATCGGGCCAAACGGGGGCGGTAAAACAACCCTGGTCAAAATCATGGTTGGTATCTTAAAACCGGTTAAAGGCAAGGTAATTCTGCATCGCGAAAACGGGAACAGAAACCATCAGATTATTGGCTATCTTCCCCAAATCAACCGGTTTGATGTAAACTTCCCCATTTCAGTTACTGATGTAGTTTTATCAGGATTGGTATCTGAGAAAGGCAGTTTTGCAGGTTTTAAGCGCCCGGACAAGCAAAAAGCCCGTGAACTGCTTGACCGGATGGGTGTTGGCGATTTTTACAAAAGGCCCATAGGTGAACTTTCGGGTGGACAAATGCAAAGGGTATTTTTATGCCGTGCACTGATCACCTCACCCAAGCTGCTGATCCTTGATGAGCCAAATACCTTTGTTGACAACCGCTTTGAAGCCGATTTATACGAAACACTCAAAGAACTGAACGGGCGCATGGCCATCATGATTGTTTCGCACGATGTGGGAACCATCAGCTATTACGTTAAAACCATTGCATGCGTAAATAAGTATCTCCATTACCACCCCTCAAATATTATTACCGAGCAGCAACTGGCCGCATATGGTTGTCCGATCCAGATCATCACCCACGGCGACATACCGCATACTGTGCTCAAGAAACACAATCACTGATATGCTTAACGAAATTGCTGAACTATTTCAATACACATTCTTTACCAATGCGCTGATTTCTGCATTGCTTGCAAGTATTTCATGTGGCATAGCCGGCACCTACATCGTTGCAAGACGCAAGGTTTTTATTGCCGGAGGCATTACACATGCTGCCTTTGGCGGGATAGGCCTGGGTTATTATATGGGGATCAGTCCTGTAGCCGGCGGAACCTTATTTGGATTATTTTCTGCGCTGGGAATAGAATGGCTGTCAAAGAAATCGGGAATCAGAGAGGACTCAGCCATAGGGATAATCTGGTCTTTCGGGATGGCCATTGGTATTATTTTCATTTTTCTCACACCCGGTTATGCCCCAAATCTGATGACTTATCTTTTTGGTAATATTCTAACAGTGAATACTTCTGAGCTTTACTACATGATGCTGGTTACACTGCTCATAGTGGCCTTCTTTGTGGTTTTCAGCCGTATTATTCTGTTTATCTCTTTTGATGAAGAATACGCCAAAAGCCTGAAACTTCCGGTTCAGGTATTCAATTATCTTTTGATTACACTGGTTGCCCTTGTAATTGTGATAAATATCCGGATTGTAGGCATCATCCTGGTAATTTCATTCCTGACTATTCCACAATCTACCGCCAACCTCTTTACCAAAGAGTTTCGCCGGATCATACTTTATTCAATCCTTGTTGGCGTGGTTGGTTCTTTTTCAGGGCTTTATATTTCTTTTAAAGCCGATCTTCCTTCCGGAGCAAGCATTATTTTTGTTTTTGTACTGATTTATATTGTTACATGGGTTATCCGGTCAATTAAAGGAAGAATCGAAATACGAAAACAATTGAGTAAATAAACCGTATGCACGGTTCAACATTAACCATAATTCTTTCAAGCGCAAATAAAGGTTTAACGATATCATCCAAAACTCCCAACAATGTTTAAAATCCACCGAAGTTTTTTGATCACTGGATCAGTAGTTCTGATCTTATCTTCAATGTTGGCATTTTTATATTTGAATCACCAGAAAAGTGGACAAAAACCCGTTTTGCAGTCGTTGCCTGAAGCCAGGGAACCCAAGGCCGCCCCAAATGATTGGCTTGCCAAGCAAAAACTGTATCCCAATGCCAAATTTGATTATGGGCATTACCTTTATGCCCTGAAGCAGGCGAGGGCGCTTCATGAAAACTCTCCGGTATTCAGGGCCTCATGGGAACCTGCCGGGCCAGAAAACGTAGGTGGCCGCATAACAGATATAGCAATACATCCTTCCGATTTGTCAACCATGTATATCGGGGCTGCCTCAGGAGGTATTTTCAAAACCAGCGATGGAGGAAATTCCTGGGAGAATGTTTTTGCTGATGCCCCGGTTATATCAATCGGCGCCCTGGCCGTTGATCCTAAGGACAAAAACACCATTTATGCAGGAACCGGTGAGGCCAATGCTTCCAGTTACAGTTTTATCGGCAACGGAATATATAAATCAACTGATGCCGGAGTTAGCTGGGACCACATCGGGTTGGAACAGTCGGCTTACATCGGCCGTATTCTGGTAGATCATACCAACAGCGACAGGCTTTTTGTAGCCGCCTGCGGAACATTGTTCACGCCCAATGAACAACGCGGAATTTACCGCTCTTTGGATGCAGGAAATTCCTGGGAGCGCGTACTTTTTGTGTCGGACTCAACGGCAGGCATTGATATTGTGCAGCATCCTGTTAACCCTGATATTCTTTATGCTGCCATGTGGGAGAGGATGCGGGGAATTACTTACAGGCGTTCGCACGGGCAAACGTCAGGGATTTATAAAAGCATTGACGGCGGCGATTCATGGTCGCCGGTTAACACTGGTTTACCCGGAGGGGATCAAATGGGCCGCATCGGACTGGCCATTGCACAAAACAACCCGGAAATTCTATATGCTTTCATTGATTGCAAAGCAGGTAATAATATTTTTGCCTCAGTTTACAAAACAACAAACGGTGCTACAAACTGGCAGCAAACCAATGATGCTGTTCTTGCTGATATCAACAGCACATTCGGGTGGTATTTTGGACAGATCAGGGTTGATCCGTCAAATGACAACCGCATATGGGTGCTTGGTGTTGATCTTTATCGTTCAGATAATGGTGGGGATTCATACATACAACTTGCCGGATATTACAACATCAATGAAATTTATGTAGACCATCATGCCATGTATATTCACCCTGCAACAGGTTTTATAGTGCATGGTAATGATGGTGGTTTGTATGTTTCAACCAACTATGGAAATAACTGGACGAAAGTCAACAATCTGCCGCTTACCCAGTTCTATGCAATTGAGGTTGATTATCTGAACCCGCAAAGAATTTACGGCGGCACGCAGGATAACAACACCATCCGAACCCTTACAGGCGCTTTGGATGACTGGCAAAGGATTCTTGGAGGCGATGGATTCTACACGCTGGTTGATTATACTAATTCAAACATTATATATGCTGAATATCAGTGGGGCAACCTGTTCAGGTCAGACAATGGTGGCAACAACTTTTCCTATATTGCCGGAGCATTCTCCGGAGACCGCACAAACTGGTCATCGCCTTATATCATGCATCCAACTGATCCGCAAACACTATTCTTCGGAACCTATCGCGTTTGGAAGACCACAAACAGGGGCAATTCATGGACAGCCATCAGTGGTGATCTGACCCATAGCCTGGCCGGCTCCGGGTTCAGCACCCTGACTACCTTGGCAATATCAACGCTGAACCCCAGCAGGTTGCTGGCCGGATCGGATGACGGGCGCGTGCACCTGAGTGTAAACGGAGGAGCCAACTGGACTGATATTTCGTCTGGTTTGCCGCTGCGCTGGATTACCAGGGTTGCTTTTGATCCTTTTGCCTCCAACACCATTTATGTTACGGTTTCAGGATTCAGGTGGGATGAACCGCATCCGTATGTTTTTCGTTCAGTAAATCTCGGGCAAACATGGGAAGGCATCAGTGGCAACCTTCCTGAGCTTCCTGTTAACGTGATCGTAGCAGATCCGGGCCTGCAAAACCGGCTGTTTGCAGGAACCGATGCTGGTGTTTTCTATACCAGTAACGGCGGCCAGCAATGGTGGGGATTGTCGCAGGGCATACCCAATGCACCGGTTACTGATCTGAAGATACACCATCCTACAAGGACACTTGTGGCAGGAACATATGGCTGCTCTGCGTTCAGATTAAATCTCGACCTATTGTCATCAGCGCCTGAGATTCCTGAGAGAACTGATGGGAATGGCGTTCTGATGAAACCCCTCTATCCGAATCCCTACAGCCCGCTGAGATCAGGGATGCTCAGCATTTCCTGTTATTTTGGCAACAGTTCTTCGGGCGAACTTTCCGTTTTTGATGCCGGTGGAAGGCTGGTAAAGCTTATTTACAAAGGGGAATTTGCCGGAGGAGCTTCCGGTTTTTACTGGAATGGTGTTTCAGAAAACGGCATACCGGTTGTACCCGGAATCTATTTTGTAAGATTGGCAAGCCCATACGAAACGGTTCACCAGAAGTTAGTTGTGACACAATAACGAAAATTTACCGCTTATGGCTAAACACATCTTATCGAAATCTTCCTTTATCCGTGGGGTGCAGTGCCATAAGTCACTTTATCTTTATAAAAAGCGGTATTTCCTGCGCGACAGGCTATCGGCCGAGCAACAATCGAAATTCAAACGGGGCACAAATGTGGGCCTCCTGGCAAGGCAACTTTTCCCGGGAGGTATTGATGTAAGCCCACCCACACCTTTTCAATATGCAAAATCTGTTGACAGAACTTCGGAGCTTATTGCACAAGGTTTTCCGGTTATTTATGAAGCGGCTTTCAGATACAAGGGCGTGCTGGTTGCGCTGGATATTCTTGAGCACAAAAACGGGAAATGGTATGGTTATGAGGTAAAAAGCTCATTGTCAGTGAGCGAAACCTACAAACTCGATGCTGCGCTTCAATATTTTGTAATCAGCGGGTCGGGCCTGATGCTTGAGGATATCTGCATCATTTATATGAACAAGGAATATGTTGCTGAAGGCGAGCTTGATTTAGAGAGGTTGTTTCTGAAGCAAAGCATGCTTGAGGAAGCTTTTACGCGAAAAGAAATGATAGAGCAGGAAATCGAGGCCCAGCTAAGGGTGGTTGATTTACCAAAATCACCGCAGATTGATATTGGTTTACACTGTAACATACCCTATCCCTGCGATTTTCAGGGACATTGCAGGAAACACCTGCCACGAAAGTCAGTTTTTGATCTTCAATGGCTTAGTGAAGAACAAAGGTTTGATCTTTATTATCGTGGAATTTATCAGTTGGATCAAATTCCAACGGATTATTTTACCTACCCGGATCAGACAAACAAGCTCAATGCCCACAGGGTCAATACCCCGCATTTTCAAAAAGATTCTGTGACCGGTTGCCTGCGGGATGTGGAGTATCCTCTTGCTTTCCTCTTTGCCTGGTATCATCGTCCTGCAGTTCCGCTTTATGAAGGAACAAAGCCTTATGCGCATATGCCTTTTTTTATGGCTTCGGGCGTACTGATGAATCAGGAAGATGATATGAAAATTTCATATACCGCTTTCGAACCTGAAAGCAATCCTTTGATAGCTTTTTCCGGGAGAATCACAGAAATCGCTTCAAAGGCAAAATGTCTTATAGTTTTTGGCGATCCTGTCCTTTCGGTCAACAGCAGCGATTTTTCAAACTTTATTGAAGGACTGCCGGTTATAATCAACCTGGCAGCGGTTCTTGACAAAGGCTATTATTATCATCCTTCCACCGATGGAAATCATGATATTTTTACCATTGGAACCCGGTTGCTCAAACTGCCGTTACAGCCGTCAAAGGTTTTTGGAAACGGGTTTGAAGCTTTGATGGGATTTATGGAATCGTACAACAAGGATGGAAACAGTGATGCTTTTTTACTGAAGATGAAGCAAACCGCCGATTTCAATTTAGCCAGCCTGAAAGGTTTTTTCAGGCTTTTAAGCAATCTATAGCATCCAGCCTGCTGAGGCTTAGGCAATAGTGTATTGTTGATAAATTTAATGGGCCGTGCCTTTGCAAATGCCCCCTTAAATTATCTATTTTTGGATCATGGAAGAACAAATGAATAACCTTGCTGAGAAAGCAAAACGCCGGGTAAAGAAGCCTGTTGTTTCACAGGATGTTATGGAATATGGCAAGTTGCCGCCCCAGGCAATTGAACTTGAAGAAGCCGTGCTGGGGGCCATTATGCTCGAAAAGGATGCCCTTACCGCAGTAATTGACATTTTGAAGCCTGAAACCTTTTACAAGGAAGTGCATCAGATTATTTTTGAAGCCATCAGGCAGTTGTTTCAGAAAGCCGAACCAGTTGATATTCTTACAGTAACCAATGAGTTAAAAAGCACCGGAAAACTGGAGATCGTAGGTGGGGCATATTACATCACACAGCTAACAAACCGGATCTCATCGGCAGCCAACATTGAGTATTACGCCCGCATTCTGATGCAGAAGTTTATTCAGCGTGAGTTGATCAGAACCTCATCCATGATCATTCAGGATGCATTTGAAGATACCACCGATGTTTTTGACCTGCTCGACAAAGCCGAACAAAATCTTTTTTCGCTGAGCGAAACAAACCTCCGGCGCAATGTGCTCGACATGCCTTCCCTGATCAAAGAAGCCGTAGAGAACATTGAAAAAGCTAAGAATATGGAGGGGCACCTGAGCGGCGTACCATCCGGTTTTACAGCCCTTGATCGCATAACCAATGGTTGGCAGCGGTCGGACCTGATTATCATTGCTGCCCGGCCCGGTATGGGCAAAACCGCGTTTGTTCTCACCATGGCCCGAAATATTGCCGTTGATTTTAAAAGCCCGGTTGCGATATTTTCACTTGAAATGTCTGCAATTCAGCTTGTTACGCGTTTGATCTCGGCTGAAACCATGCTTTCGGCCGATAAGCTTAAAAAAGGCGCCCTCGAAAACCACGAATGGCATCAATTGAATGCAAAAATCAAGAATCTTGAAGATGCCAAATTCCTGATTGACGACACCCCGGCACTGACAATTTTCGAACTCAGGGCAAAATGCCGGCGGCTTAAAGCGCAGTACAATATTGAAGTAGCCATCATTGATTATCTTCAGTTGATGTCGGGAGGCGGCGAAAATAAAGGCAACCGCGAACAGGAAATCAGCAATATTTCGCGTTCACTAAAAAGCCTTGCAAAAGAACTCAATATTCCTATCATCGCACTTTCGCAGCTAAGCCGTGCAGTTGAAACCCGCGGTGGAAGCAAGAAACCCATCCTTTCCGACCTTCGTGAATCCGGAGCCATTGAACAGGATGCCGACATGGTGCTCTTTATCTACCGTCCTGAATATTACAAGATTACCGAAGATGGCGAAGGAAACTCCCTTGCCGGTATTGCAGAGGTCAGCATAGCAAAACACAGAAATGGTAAATTAGCCGATATAAACCTGCGTTTCGTTGATCAGTTTGCCAGGTTCATGGATATTGAAGACCAATATCACGGCGATCCGGGTTCCTTGCCGCAGCAATCTTTTAACCAGGGCTCCGTTACATTCCAGAGTAAGATCAACGATATGGATGATTATAACGAAAACGACCAGGATCTTCCTTATTAGCCACTCAGGCGTTTTGCGTTAGTGGTTTCAAACTATTCTTTGTCGTTATACGTTATACAAAAAGCCAATATTAAATCACCGTAAACGATGAAAAAATTGCTGACCACTCTTTTTATTGCCTTTCTTCTTTCATTTCAGTCATTTGCCGCGCATATCCTGATTCCTATGGATAAATCCCAGCGCAACCACCTGAAAGCTTATGGTATTGCCTACTGGGTTCTGACCCACGAAACGGAAGTTAGCTGGTTGCTTAATTACCGGGGAGGTAGCTTTATGTTCCAGCATCATCGTGCTTTTGAAAATGAACTCATCATCCGCGATGTATCTTACCAGGTGATTGCCGATGTTCAGGCCGCAGCCATTTTAAATGAAATTTCCGATCCAAACGTTAACATGGATGAAGTTAAATTGCATAAAGCGCCACGGATTGCCGTTTACACGCCGCCTTTAAGCCAGCCCTGGGACGATGCCGTTACATTGGCGTTAACCTATGCTGAAATTCCTTACGATGCCATTTATAACAATGATATTATGCAAGGCGTGCTGCCCATGTACGACTGGCTACATCTTCACCATGAGGATTTTACAGGGCAGTTCGGTAAATTCTGGGCGGCCTACCGCAATGCAGCCTGGTATCAGGAAGAAGTCAGGCTACTTACCGATATGGCGAGAAACCTCGGCTTTGAAAAGGTTTCGCAATTAAAACTTGCCGTTGCCAAAAGGATACAGGAGTTTGTTGCCGGCGGCGGTTACCTGTTTGCTATGTGTTCTGCACCCGAAAGCCTAGATATTGCTTTGGCCGCCGAAGGCGTAGATATTTGTGACGTGATGTTCGATGGCGATCCACCCCATCCCAATGCCCAGCAAATGCTTGATTTTAACAAAACCTTTGCTTTTCAGAATTTTACTCTGGTGATGAACCCATACGAATATGCCAAATCAAATATTGATGTGCCCAAAACCGGAAGGGACCAGGCGCTGGATTTGTTTACGCTTTTCGAATTTTCGGCAAAATGGGATCAGGTTCCCACCATGCTGAACCAGAACCATGAAACAGTAGTGAAAGGTTTTATGGGCCAGGCCACCGCATTCAACAAGCAGTTTATTAAACCAACAGTGCTTATTTTGGGCGAAAACAAGGCCTGGAACGAGGCCAGGTATATTCACGGTACTTTTGGTAACGGTACATTTACTTTTCTGGGCGGCCACGATCCGGAAGATTACCAGCATTTTGTGGGCGATCCACCGACCAACCTCGACCTTTATCCCAATTCGCCCGGCTATCGTCTGATCCTGAATAATGTGCTGTTTCCGGCTGCGAAAAAGAAAAAGCAGAAGACTTAATTGTGACTTGTTCAATAGCGATACGATCGCTGGAAGCGATACTATCGCCCGGAGGTGGATTTCCGGATATATTGCCGGAAGCTATAATCATACTTGTTTTTTTCATCGGCCTTGTGCCTGATATTGCCCACAAGTTCCCATTCAGTGTAATCAACTTCAGGGAAGGCGGTATCGCCCTCAAAGTCATGGTGTATGACGGTGAGATACATTTTATTGCTCAGCGGCAGCGCCTGGCGGTAAATCTCGGCTCCGCCAATGATAAAAACCTCTTCATCTTTTGGTGCAATGTCAATGGCTTCTTCAAGTGAATGAGCCACTTCAACATCTTGGTAATGCCAGTCTTTCTGCCTGGTAACCACAATAGATCTGCGGCCGGGCAAAGGCTTACCAAAACTTTCAAAGGTTTTACGGCCCATGATCATGGTGTGACCCATAGTTGCGTTTTTAAAGTAACGTAGATCGGCCGGAAGGTGCCAGATGAGTTTGTTGTCTTTGCCAATAATCTGGTTTTGGGCTACGGCTGCAATGATTGATAGCATAATGCCTGATTTTTTGAAAAATATGAAATTGCTGCAAAACTATGGAAAAAGATTTAAGGCCCAAGACCCAAATTCCAAGCCACAAATTCCAAATAAATTCCGGGGCGCTGGGTCAGAATTTGCAATTGGTTCAAAATCGTAATACTTGTTCAGAACCGATTATCAGGATTGTTAATCATCAACTTAGCGAAGCGATCTCACAGAAGGTAATCATCAAACCCCGATTCTGGAGGATAGCGATAGTGCGATGGTAGCTTCAAGCGATGCTACCACTAATAACTTTGGATGATAGCGACAGGGGGCCACATGCGTATTATAAGTAGCGATAGGATCGCTGAGAGCGATACTATCGCTGAAATTTTCCGATAGCGGGACATTGTTCATTTTTCATTGCTCATCGCTTACCGCTCATCTAATCACCTCTTATTTAAGCAGAAGCTTTGCATTCAAATTACCGCTGTTATCGGTTCTTACGGAGATCAGATAGACGCCCTTTTGCAAGTGACTTACATCCACCTGCTGAACTTGCCAACCAGCGCTGTTGATCCCAACCGGCGTATTCAATACCATCCTACCGCTCAGGTCAAATATTTCTATTTGGGTGTAAGCCGGGGCATCAAGATGGAAGTTGAGCGATACCTGGTTTGCGGCAGGGTTTGGGTAAATGTGCAGGGCCTTATTCGTTGAAGCTTTCTCAGGGCTTTCTATGCTTACCGGTAATTGAGGCGTAGTGGCAAACATAGCTCCCTGAACACCGCCCATCAAACCGAAACCGGGTTCGGGAAAGTCAATGCACAGGATTGGTCTGCCCAGGTTTTGCTCTGAAAGGTTCCATACGTTTCCATCGTAATAGAGCAATACACCACCTTCGCCTGCTGCCCAGCCATACTGGTTGTCAATCATGTGTATGGTATGGATGTAAGTCTCGGTAGGGGAGGGAAGTTCGCTCCAGGTGTTGCCATCAAAATGCAACAGCAATCCGTATTGTCCTGCTGCAAAAGCAGTTCCATCCTCAAGAAAGGAGATGTCCGAAACAATCTGATCCGGGTTTTCATACACCGTACTCCATTCACCTTCTTCTAACCTCATGATCACACCTTTTGAACCGGCGGCAATACGCCATCCTGCAATCCAGCCGTTTTCGGCATCCGTAAAGTACAGGGAGTAAATAACATCAATATTCAGGTCATCAATCCAGGCAGCCACACCTTGCTGGTTGAAAAAAACAAGTGTATTGTCACTGATAACTTTCCACAGATGATTTTCATCAATGGCATAAGCAGGCCCTACCGGATTCCACCACGAATCTTCAAAGAATACCGACCAATTGCCGCCGTTAAATTTATAGATTCTGTATTCTGTCAGAGATGAAGCATCCCAATCCTTGTTTGCAATGGCCCAACCGTTTTCACTGCCTGTGAACGAAACATAATTAAAATAATAGCCTTCGTCCTGGAGTTCGGTAAACCAGTTACCGTTTTCATAGCGCCGGATACCGCGGTTGCCGGCAGCAACACGGCCATCTGAGGGCGTAATAAAATCAATGCTTCGGATATGATTGTCAGCAAAAGCATTGCCCAACAACCAGTTCCCGTTCTGATAATGATACATAATACCTGATGCGGCACTCACTACTGCATTATTTATGTCAACAGCATCCACTCCGGTATAATTTATGCCTTGCCAATCCAGTTCGCCTGTAGAGTATGATACACTCCATGCACCTGCAGTCATTTTATTGATTGAACCGGTGGTGATGAGTGGGGCCACAGGATTGAACAAACCCCATCCGTTTTCATGGTCTGTGAAGCTAATACCGTAGTTATTACCAACGCCTGATCCGGCGTTTTGCCAGGCCGTACCATTATACTCCTGGAAAACACCGCCTCCACCTATCGTATACCCACATCTCCATCCTGAGGCAGGCCCCGTCATGAAAACATCGGTGAGAATTTTATCATCCGTGGCCGGAGTAACAATGGCCCAGGCGTTGCCGTCGTGTTTGAGCGTTTTACCGTAATTGCCCACGATCCAGCCTTCGCTTGCATCATAAAAATGGATGGCATTCAGGCCGGTTTCATCCATTTCCACTTCCCAGGTTTGTCCGTCGTATTCCAGAAGGGTGTTGCCCACAGCCCAGCCGGTGTTTTCATCCAGGAAAAACACATCCCTGAGGTGGGCTGTGGTATTGCTGTTTTGCTGAACCCACTGGCTGCCGTTATAATGGACGATGGTTCCGTTATCGCCCACCGCCCAGGCTGCATTGGGGTTGAGAAAATGAACGGCCCTCAACCATCCGGTAACAGGGCTTTCCATATGGGTCCATTCCGTTCCGTTGTATTCAAGGATCACGCCGTTTTTGCCAACGGCAATTCCGTGAACGGGGCTGAGCATACTTACATCGCTCAGGCCATTGAGTCCGGTTGAAGGGTTGATGGTATGCCAGGTTTGCGCATGCAGGAGCGCAACTGCAAAAAGGCAGAGCAGGGTAATTTTTGTTTTCATTTTTCTGATTATTTATTGCACAATAAGCTTAGCTTGATAATTGTTTTCTGATCCATCCGTTAATTGCAGCAGATACAATCCCGGCGCCAGGTGGCTTGTATCCAGGCCGACGATCTCATCACCGGATTTTCTTCGTGTTTGCTGTACAAGTATTCCCTGGCTGTTATAAAGGTTAACAAGAAAATACGGCTTGCCGGTTCTACTAAAATCTTCCGGTATGTGAATATAGCAAATATTTGTGGCAGGATTGGGGTAAACGGATAATCCTGCGGAATTTTGATAGAAAGCATGTGGAAGCCCCACTGTTGGGTCACAGCCTTGCTCAACACATCCCAGGCTGTCAAGATGCAAAATCCACATGGCCTGTACCCCGCCAGGCACTCCATACTGCACTATCATTCCAGTGGCTAATATGCCATTGCAGGGGGTAACATTCATATAGTAGATTCCATTGAGTTTGGCGATTCCCGAGGCATCCTCGTGTTCATAAAAGCGCATCCACAGGCTGTCGCCATCATTATTGATCTTAAGGATATAGCTTGTCCATCTCAAAACCGAATCAGCCCACTGGTAACCTCCGATCAGGTGGGTGCCGTCCTCATAGGAATGTATCCAGGTAACCTCATTGTCAATATCCGTTGCCGAACCGTAGTCTTTTTCCCATAAAATCTCCCCGTCCGGATCAAACTTAAGCACCCTGAGTATTCTTCTGGAAGGAGGGACAGGATAAGGAGTGCCTTGATAAACGGCGTGGGTGTAAGCTGCCAGGTAATTACCATCACTGGCAATTGCAACCACAGATAATCCATCGTCATATATTGATCCTTCATTCCATATCCACAGTATATTGCCAAGACTGTCTGCTTTTACCACCAGGGGTTTCATTGAATAGGCTGAGGGCTGATCCCGGGTAAAACCGCTGATAAGCAAGCCATTATCAGGTGTTTTTACCATATAAAGCGCTTCGGTCTGCCAGGTAAGGGGATAGGATTTCTGCCAATCTATATTAAAAACGGGATCGGTTTTTAATATAAAAAAACTGGAATTTTGCGTAGAATCATTCAAAGGGCCGTGCATACCGGTTACATAATAACCATCATCAAAAGCGGGGATTATTTGCCTGGCAATTGTGGCAACACCCTCTGCTATTGTAAATTCTTTACTCAATAGCGTATCAAAATTATGGTTTAAATAATAAAGGATGCTCGAATAAAAATCCGTGATCATGTCTTCTTTTGCAACAACAAAAATATAGTTTTTTTGGCCAATAGGCCTGAAACAGCCCCTAAAACCAGGATAATACCGGAAATATTGTTCGCCGTATGTTTTCATAAACACCATTTCCCCCTCGCTGTTCAGTTTGCCGAATATAATACTTTTTTCAGCGTAACCCAATCCCCCACCAATGCCTGCAATATAAGTGGTGTCATCCATCATGATAGCCCCGCCATTAAGTCCGGACCATGTGCCTAGAGGATTAATATAATAATCAGAATACAAAGGTTGGGCATTTAAATAAGTGCATACAGAACAGAAGATAAACAGGATTGTATAGATGAAATTTCTCATAAAAAAAGAGATTTAATAAGGGTACTGTGCATCTTGCTGCACAGTACCCTTAAATTAAATTAATTAACAATCAATTTTGCATTGGAGATGAGCTGTCTGTTTGAAAACAAAGTGCAGATATATACCCCTTTATTTATGCCTTGTATGGGTACGATCTGTTGATCCGATGGATTATTGCCAAGCTCAAAGCTTTTGACTATCCGTCCGGTGAGGTCGGAAATTATAAGCAGGTTAGATTGATTACCTGCATTGCCAGTATTGTAAGATACGATGAAATAGTTTGAAGCAGGATTGGGATAAACGGATAATTTATTATCCGGCATGACTGCATTTCTTTTTAACCTGGAGGATTTAATTCCTTCAACAGGCAGAATGATCTCCTCCTGATAATCAAGCAAATTGTTTGCGATCAAAATACTGCGTGCGTATGCAGCAACTAAATCATTACCGTTTGACAAGCCGTTTAAAATATCCACTTCCTCTGTCTGCAGTTCATAAATATTCCTTTCCTGCATTTTGAGATCTTTTAGCAGATTGAAATAGGAAGTCATTCTGTTATGTAACTCAGCCTGCGGGACAGATAAGTTGAAATTGCCGATGCTCAGCATGGTTGCGGTGGCATCATTGATTTGGCCGGCATTAAGATACTCAAATGCCAGGCGATAGTAAGAAACTGGAGTTTGTCTTTGTGCCAAGAATTCTGTCAGTCTGTTGAAAGCGGTCACTGTGTTCACGGTGTCAGCTTTATAAAGCCGGATCAGCGCATTGGATAACAATGAAGCCATCAATTCATTGGCGGCAATATTTGACTCCAGCATATCTTTTGACGACAAGAGGTTGTATCCCTGGTCAATTTGTGCAAGCATAAATTCCGGCAACTGATTCATACGGTTTTCGAGCAAGAACATCAATTCATCCGATTTGGCGCTGTGCGGATTGTCCACCAAAATATCACGTATCATGGCATCATGCAACACATCTTCTTTTTGTATGGCTGCTGCAAGCACTTCAGTTGAAAGTTTTCCTTCTGCATCCAGCAGATGGTTGTAAATATCGAAAGATTGTGCTGCGTTGCTGAATAACACATCTGTTTCCAACTGATACGTATCACCATGATCAACCAATGCTGCTAGCATGTTTTTGCTTTCAGAAGCTTCTTCTTCAGAATCAATTATAAGAGCTTTCATTTCTTCTTCATCTTCAGGTAAAAGAATGGGACATGCCAACGGCATATTCCAAGGCTCTAATGCATCAATTAGTGAAATAGTAGATTCGGTATAATAAATTGGAACCAGCCTTGGATCGGACGGGCTGTGGTGGATATAGTTAATGTGTTGCATTTCGTTATGAAAGTCGCTGGTAGAACCCGGCCTCCAATGACCGAATAAGTTACCTGCCGGACCATCAACACCCAAAGGAACACCCTGGTAAACGCCTATACCATAGTGCGGTAAATAATCATCGCCTGTAACGGAGACATCATAATGGTTTCTGTAAAAATCGTTGCATTTGATTACCAGCCCCGTATAAGGCTGCTCAGAGAAGCCCCTGTTGTGGTTTTGTGCGAGGATGCCGATATATAACTTGTCAAAATAGTTGTTGTAGATCATGTTATAGTCGGGGCCGGAGTTGTTCACGATGATACCTATGACTTTACGCAGTTGCGGACTATCCATCCATTTGAGGAAATCATTGTATTCAATTCTATAGCCGGTGCAATGATCAAGATAAACGCCGTAGGAAGGAGAAACCATCGGATTAACAATTCCGTTAAGTAAATAGAATGTGTTATTGATTATTACAGCATTATTGCAAGCTTTGGTATAAATGTTTTGGAACAATTTGTCGAAGATTACATTTTCTACCCAAAGTTCGCTTATTGGATTGGTACCCTGGGCTTTAATTCCGTAGTGAAGGTTAAAGAAATAAGAATCAGTGGTTTCAGACAAATTCTCGTAAGAACCTACCTTAAAAGACGAATGAAATGCGAGGATTCCTATGCCTGAATTAATCTGATTAGGAACTTGTTCAGAAATATGAGTATTCTTAAATGTGCAACCCAATATCTCAATACCATTAACACTATTTAAGGTAATAAAAGTGGGTGTCAATGATGGATGATCCAGCGCTTTCTCGCGTAGAAAATCGCACTTATTGATATGGCTGATGTTGGGTAGTGGAATGGTACTTGAAGGCCTGGTGTAGTTAGAAAACTCAATTGTTATCAAATTGTCCTGAAATGTACTGTTATTAGCATGGAGAATACCCCCGCCAAAATACTTCATCAATACACCATTTTCCCTTTTGCCGATCGTTACTGCATAATTTGCGTTTTCTATGATTGAATGATTAAATACATTGAGAAACCCCTGGTTAATTTTGGGTGATTGGTCAATAAAATAATTGCCCCATACTTCTATTCCGTGCCAATTGCCAACATCATAATTCGTTAAGTATGCTCCGTCAAGATGAAGAGAGGCACCGGGTTCAACAATGATTATCGCATCTTCCTGCAAATAAACATCTCCTCTTATAGTAAGAGAACCTCCCGGGTGAATATGAATATAATTATCAATAATTTTAATTTCATCATCGGCCCAAATGACAATCTGCCCATTATAAATATCATAATCATCTGCTGTTTCATTTGCAAGTTGCTCAGTTTTCATCACCGCAGCATAAGCATCAATCAAACCTGTGCCTATCAGTCCAAGGTACTCCTGATTTAAATTATCAATATTTTGGGTTGTGCTCTTTATTATCCAGGCTAAATGGTGTGGTTGCAGATCTGGTTTAATCGTAAGAGCTAATCCAGCCAAACCGGTTACAAAAGGAGAAGCAAATGAAGTTCCCGAACCTTTCCAGTATAAAAGATTTGGATCGGCATCGGTGTATATTACATAATAACCAGGGGCACTTACATCTACCTTATCATTGTGTGTGTGCGCAATGCTGTCAATACTGCATTTGTGCTTATAGTCTGAGCCAACGCTTGTCACAGACATAACACGATCATAAGATGCAGGATATCTGTAATCATTTGGTGGCAAGCCTTGCGCCGGTCCATTTCCGGCACTTGCAACAACTAATAAACCCAGATCAGTAATGGCATGAATATTATTCTGATGTGTTTGTGAGTAAGATAAACTTGCCCAACTGGCATTTGCAACTTTTATACCACTATGCGCCATTTCAAGTAAGGTATTATAGCCGGTATTTCCTGAAAACCCTGCGCTTCCCAAACCAAGTCCTAATTTGCAATTGAAACCAATGCTGCTCATGCCTATGCCATTATCAGTATCTGCGCCGGCTATTCCGGCTACAGCAGTACCATGAGTAATGCCAGACCCATTTCCAAATACAATTTCAATTTTATCTTCAAGGTCTTCGTGATCAGTCCAAAATCCTGTATCTGTAATCCCAAGAATTACTGTTGGACAGCCCTTTGTAATATCCCATGCCTGTTTTGCATTTATTATATCTAAGGCATAATTGTGGCCCAGAATATTGTCAAGCAAATGATAATCGTTTGGAGTATAAACAGGATAATATACAGGTAGCTGTTCAATAAAGTCATAATATATACTAAATTCATCGTTTAGCATATTCATTAAGTCTACCTCATTACCGTTGCATTGTAGTAAGTAAACCCGTTCAAGTTCATACTTGTAATCAAGGCTAATCGAATCAATTAGAGGGAATGCTTTATGAAAAGCATAAACCTCATAGTTTTCAAACGTTGTTTTCAAATCAGTGTCTTGAAGAATAATGTCTATTTCTTCATTGTTGTAGTTAAAGACCGGAATTGCATTTTGATCCTGTACATATATATATAACATTCCGGCTTCGTAATCCTGCGATAAAAGTTTTTGCGTGACTAGTAATAAAAGTAGTACTATGAGTGACTTAATTATTGTTTTCATTATTTTGTATTTTGATGTGGGATGAATATTTTACCCTACCATTCCTATTTTAAACTCTATTGCTTAAGGAGGGAATCGCTGCTCATACATAATGCTAACTGCACTTTTAGAAACAGGGTCTTGCAGATTGCCGGCTTTTGCAGAGGCTCTTGAACTAGTAAGTGATAAAAGAGCAAAATGCTTTTCATTACGACACAATTTAAGCGCAAAGAAAACGTAGGATGCTGATAAAACAGCTGCGTAAGTGCGTAAGTGCGTAAGTGCTCTCATTGGCTTGTTTTCAAATGGGGCCTTAAAAGTAGTAATAATATTACTAAAACCAACATATTTGTGTTAAGAATTTATTAAAATTGTGAAAAACTTATTGCACAAGCAGTTTGGTAGAATAATTATAGAAGTTTTCATCTGTAAGCTGCAGAAAATACAATCCCGGCGCCAGGTGGCCGGTATCCAGGCTGATGATCTCATCGCTGTTTTTTCTTCGTGTTTAGTGTATTATGAAAAGGCAGAGTAAAGCTTTATGATTGCAGATACTTTTTCTTCCATCTCAAGCTCACCCGGCAGCCAGTTTATCTGAAAGCCTTTGCGCTCCATGCGCCTGAACCAGGTCATCTGGCGTTTGGCAAACTGATGTATGGCTGTATTCAGTTGGCTGAACATTTCATCATAAGAAATCATGTCATGGAGATACCTTGAAAGATAACGGTATTCGAGACCGTAAAAATCCAGTTTCTCATGGCCAATGCCTTGTTTTATGAGGTCTTCCACTTCTGCCGTCATGCCGTCTTCCAGTCTTTGCCGCAGTCTGAATGTGATTCTCCGGCGTAACTCAGCACGTTCATAAGCCACACCGATGATCAGTGCATCTTTTGGCTGCAAGGCCCTGGCCGAGGCGATTTCCGATAACTCAAACCTTGCTATTTCAATGGCCCTTAGGGTGCGTTCTCGCTCCAGTGTATCGGTGGTGTTGTGAACCGGACGCAATTGGCTGAGGTATTCAACCAGTTCCTGCTGTGTTTTCTTTTCCAGCGATTTGCGTAATTCCGGGTCATGTGGAACCCTATCCAGCTTATAACCGGCCAGCAGGGCTTCGAGGTAAAGTCCTGTACCACCGCATAAAATTGCGGTTTTCCCCTTTTGATAGATATTGTTCAATGCGTTTTCGGCATCGCGGGTATAACAGAAGACATTGTATTCTTCGCCGGGATCTGCAATATCAATCAGATGATATGGTATCTTTTTCCCATTTACTGTGTAATCATCATAATCCTTGCCGGTGCCCAGGTTCATTCCGCAATACACCTGACGGGAATCGGCGCTGATGATCTCTCCGTTTAATCTTGCGGCCACTTCCGCAGCCAGCCTTGTTTTGCCGCTTGCAGTGGGACCGAGGATGGTGATGAGAGTGTTCATGTGTTTGGGTGTTTGTGTGTTATAGTGCTATAGTGTTAAAGTGTTAAGGTTCATAATTCGTTTGTTCAATTGTTCATTGTTCATTGTTCATTATTCATTCCCAAATTAACATAGCGTCCTCCTTCTCAACCAAAAAGTCCCTTATCCGGTTCAAAATAACGATGGATGTGGTTAAAAAATTGAATTGAGGTGATTTGAGCTCAGACAAGATTTCGGAATCAGGATAAAATGTTTCTAAAAAGTTAAGAAGACTAACTTCATCGTTTAAAGGATGTTGCCTGTGCCGCCATTTCAGATATTGCAGAATACGAAGGCCATCAATTTTCTGGTGACAGGCCCAAATAAATTTTCCGGCGCTGCCGGCGTTGTTTCGAAGCTTTTCCCAAATATTTTCTGAGGGAAAAATTTCAGAAAGAAAATCATCCATAGGCGTTGCATGGTCGGATGAAAATAAGGAGGGAAACAATTGACAGGTTTCTTTAACTGGCTCAAACCAGGTGTGATGATACACCGGATAACTCCCCCAGTCGCCGGAAGCGCCTTTGATCATGGCCGGTCCGGTTCCAAAGTACACACGGTCAGAAAAACGCGCGGCAGGATACACTTTTTCGGCATTCCATGTTAGTATGCTGCCCTTTTTCCGCAGTTTCTGTAAAAAGTAAAAATCTTCGCCACTCATTTTGGGTGTGATTCCGCCAATACTTTTGTAGCTTTTTACTGTAAGTGCAATGGCCGAGCCCAGGGCTGAAAATGCATAGGGTGAACCAATGCGCATCAGGTTGATGGCATAGCAGCGCATGTAAATTTCATACCGCAGTATGGCGCGGTCGGCTTCCTCATTGCCACTGAGCCTGTGATAGTATGGAACTGACAAGGCAACCGCCCTGGGTTTCCTGAAAAGGTTTTCAACAACTGAACTTACATAGGCCGGGTTAAAAGCAGTGTCGGCATCCAATGAAATGATCACATCATGGTCGGCAGCTTCTTTTATTATTGCATCCATCACTTCTTTCCGTGCGAACCCAACGCCGTGTTGTTTCCCGATCCAGCCTTTGCCTTTTGAGCTCCGGTCAATTACAGTGATGTTAATCCCGCTGGTAGCATTGAGAAGATCAAGGCTTCGCAGGTTATCCTGGCATGTTTCAGCTTTCAAAGGGTCATCCCACCATGATTCGGGTTGGTTCACACAAACAAAAAGGCTGATGTTGCCTTTGTAATCCTGTGCATTCAGGCAATCAATGAAAGCTGTCAGGTTTTTGTGTTCGCGTAGAACCGGGAGGGCAATGAAGGCAGTTGGTTGATGTTGAGACATTATATGAAAGAATCTAACTTTTTATGATTTTACTTGTTGAAATGTGTGTGAACGCGGAATTATAAAGCAAATGTAACAAATCCGTTTATATGGAATCGAACGAAGTACTGGACAAACTCCCACGCCACCTGTTGTCGCTGGTAATTGACCAGCCTTACAACGATTACACAGCCCAGGATCATGCCATATGGCGTTATGTGATGCGCCGCAATGTGCATTATTTCCCACGGGTTGCGCACGGTTCATACCTCGATGGGCTGAAACGCACGGGGGTGTGCATTGAAAGCATTCCGCATATGTATGGCATGAACCGGATTCTCAAAGAGATTGGCTGGGCCGCGGTGGCGGTGGACGGGTTTATTCCACCGGCTGCCTTTATGGAATTCCAGGCTTACAATGTGCTTGTAATTGCTGCGGATATCCGCCCGATTGACCAGATTGAGTACACGCCTGCACCGGATATCATTCATGAGGCAGCCGGCCATGCGCCTATCATTGCCGATGAAGAATATGCCCACTACCTGAAGCGTTTCGGCTGGCTGGGTGCAAGGGCCTTTTCTTCCGCCAAAGACTATGAATTGTATGAGGCCATCAGGTTGCTTTCTATTCTGAAAGCCAATCCCTATTCCAGACCTGAGGAGATCAAATCGGCAGAAAATCGCCTGGCAATACTGGAATCCAGTATGGGCGATCCATCAGAAATGGCGCTGATACGCAACCTGCACTGGTGGACAGTGGAATACGGCCTGATCGGCGAATTGAATCATCCGAAGATTTACGGAGCGGGTTTGCTTTCATCCATAGGCGAAAGCCATAACTGCCTGAAAGAAAAGGTTAAGAAGCTTCCATACACCATTGACGCCGTGAATTACAGTTTTGACATCACCACCCAGCAGCCGCAGCTTTTTGTAACACCCGATTTTGAAAACCTGAATACTGTGCTGGATCAATTTGCCGATCGGATGGCTTTGCGCCGGGGGGGCAAAGATGGTATTGATAAAGCCATTAACTCAGGAAATACAGCCAGTTGTGTTTACAGTTCCGGCCTGCAGGTTTCAGGAACCTTTGCTGAGGCGATATACTGCGATGACCAAATTGCCTATCTCCGAACCCAGGGTGGGAGCGCATTGGCTTATAATGACCAGCAATTGCCCGGTCACGGCAAGGATTACCACACGCATGGCTTTGGTTCGCCGGTTGGCAGGTTGAAAAATTTCCCCAAACCATTGGAATTCATGACAGATGGCGATTTGATTGCTGCCGGTATTGAAACCGGTAAATTATGCGAACTCGAATTTGAATCGGGCGTTCAGGTGAAAGGATTGCTAAACAATGTGCTACGTAAAAATGGAAGTATTCTGCTGATGAGTTTTTTAGATTGCAACGTAACACATCACAATAAGATTTTATTTGAGCCTGCCTGGGGCATATATGACATGGCAGTGGGGGAGAAGATCGTATCCGTATTCCCGGGCCCGGCCGATCCTGATGCTTTTGGCCTCAGTTATGAGGCGCCCAGGGTAAAAACCATGAAAATCCATCACTCGCCCGAAGCAATCAGGCTGCATGAACTTTATCAGGAAGTGCGTGATATCAGAGAAGGAGCCTGGAGCCACAGCGATTTGAGAGGGATTTTCCGCCAAATGGTGGACAGTTATAGAGGTGATTGGCTGCTTTCGCTGGAAATAGCAGAGTTGCTGAATTCATCCGGATCTGACCCCAAGCTTAAGGAAGAAATCTATCAATACCTCCTCGATTTGTCTGAATCCAAAACAGGATTAAAAGGTATTGTAACTGGAGGACTTGAACTTCTGACTTGATATTTTTTCAACAGAATATTTTTATCCAAAATCGCTTGACAACCCCAGCCAAGCACTGTAAAAATCTAACAACTACATAATTCGATACCCGTATTGTTGGCATGTGCTGTGATTTTTGCTGAAAATCAGGCTTATGTTATGATACGCATAAGGTTTTATTCGATGTGTAGTCATATGTAAAATTATGCAATAAGGGAAATTGAATATCTTGAAGAATTTAATACAAAGATAGCCAAACACTTGCAAAACAGCGCTTTTAGCACTATATTTACACCCAAAATCACTCCACCCGTCATCTAGGCTCTCTAAAATGCATTATTCTGCATCAAACACCTGTTAAGAGGCCTACTCAATGCAGAATTATTGTTCACTTCAATAGTTAACCGGCAGGCATGCCTGTCATAAAACCGTGTCAACCATGAAAAAAAGTTTCTACTTATTCAATTGGCTTTTAGCGATTCTGCTTATGTTCTCAGGTGTTTGCACCCTGCATTTGTATGCGCAGAATCCGGTATCGCATAAATACGATCCGGAAGACGACCTCATTGAGGTTATGTTTATTGAAACATCCCGGGTGAGAATGAGGGATGGACAACTTACTGATCTGATTTCAGATGCCCTTGCGGGAGTCGGTAATTATCTTCAATCGTTTCAGTGGCATCAATGGACCAGGATCAGCGATGTTGATGAAGCGCTGATTGACAAATGGGCGCAGGACGGCAAAAGAAATACCGGCCTTGATCTTTACAATTTGAATAATATTTACCGTTTGCGAATCCCAAAAGGCAATGACATTTGGGAAGTTGCTGCATCGCTTGAAGCTATGCCCGGTATTTACCTGGCACGTCCTGTTCCCAAACCCATGCCCTTGCCACAAGGCAATTACGAGCCTCAGCAGGGATACCTCCAGTCAGCAGGTAATACTCCTACCGGGATAGATGCCTATAATGCCTGGAATTTCAGTGGAGGTACAGGAACCGGTATTACCATCTGCGATATTGAATATAGTTGGAATTACGACCACGAGGATGTTACAAAGGCTTATGGTTCGCAGATAAATACCAACGTTGCCGATCCTTTTAGTAATAACGATCATGGCACTTCGGTAATAGGGGTGTTGGTTTCGGATAACAACGGATGGGGAACCACGGGAATCTGTTATAATTCGAATTTACTTACTTGCGGTTCCTATTACGGTTCGTCCCCAACGTGGAACGTACCAGGAGCTATTATACTCGCCATTTCCCATTTGTCAGCGGGAGATATCATTTTACTTGAACAGCAGTGGGATTACACAGGTTCAAATAGTTTTATACCGATTGAGTGGTGGCTTAATTATTCTCCAAGCGCTCAGACGAACAACGGGGTTTACGCTGCCATAGTTACCGCAATTGCCAACGGAATACATGTTGTTCAGGCCGGTGGCAATGGCAATATTAACACCGATCTGCTTTTATGGTATGGTAATTCAGGCTCTATCATTGTGGGGGCGGGTGGGGTTTACCCCGGAGGAACTTATATCGAAGGCGACCTTGAGCGTCTTTCCTTTTCAAGCTATGGCCAGCGTTTTGACCTGCAGGGATGGGGCGAGAATGTTGTTACAACCGGCTATGGCGATCTTTACAGCGGTGGTGGGGTAAATAAATACTTTACTTCAACTTTCTCCGGTACATCCAGCGCCTCTCCGGTTGTTGCGGGAGCTGTGGCCTGTTACCAGGGGTATTATATGGCGAATATTTCGCCAAATCCGCTTAGTCCCCTGGCCATGCGACAGCACCTGGTCACTTATGGAACTCCCCAGATTTTTGGGCCGGCAGGCCATATCGGGCCGCGCCCTGATCTTAATCTGGCTATACTCAATCTACCGGCGCAACAGGATGAGCTTGATTTCGGCGATGCTCCTGATTATCCTTACCCGACCCTGTTAGCCAGCAATGGCGCACGGCACCTTATCACTCCTACACTTTATCTTGGGGCCTTGATTGACAGTGAGCCTGATGGTTTGCCGGGGAATTTTGCACTTAGTGATGATCAGGCAGGTGTTGACGATGAAGACGGCGTGATATTCAAAAACTCACTTGTTGCCGGGCAAACATTAAATCTGGAGATTATAGTGAACGGAAACGGCTTCCTGAATGCCTGGGTTGACTTGGATGGAAACGGTTCGTGGAGCGACCCGGGAGAACATATTATTAATGATCTTGCGGTTGTTACAGGTAAAGTGTTTGTAAATGTTCCTGTACCTTCCGGTGCAATGCATGGGTTCACTTATGCCAGGTTTCGCCTGAGTTCGCAGAGTGGTTTGGGTTTTATGGGATATGCCGATGACGGCGAAGTGGAAGATTATCGTGTGCTGATCAATCCGCCTATGGATCACAAAATGCATTACCCGCAATATCCTAACCCAAATGGATGGGATGTCAACTTCACAAGCCCTGCCAGGATTGGCGACGATTGGCAATGCAGTCAGACTGGTTATGTAGAAGATTTTCATTTCTGGGTTTCATTTAAAGACGATATGATCCCGCCGGGTTTTGGAGTAAGCTTTGAAATCAGGATTTATGATGATATTCCTGCACATTTAAGCCCGAGCGGTTATAGTATGCCGGGTAATCAGCTTTGGTTCAGAGAGTTTAATCCCGGATCATATAATTATGAATTTGCTTTTGAACATCCGCAGGGCTGGTACGATCCTTACAGCGGCTACTATGATACATGGAACCATAATCAATGCTTCAGGATTGATATTTTCAATTTTGATGATCCCTTTATGCAGGAAGAGGGAAACATTTACTGGCTGGTAATAACGGCTAATGTTATGGATCCGGATTGCATGATTGGCTGGAAAACCTCTCTTGACCATTTTAATGATGTTGCATTGTGGGAGTACTTGCCATCGGTATTTACCTGGAACGAACTTAATGATCCGATTACCAATGAAGGTTTGAGCCTTGCATTCGTAATCACAGGCGATGGCGGTGGACAGGAAGAACTTGACTTTGGCGATGCCCCGGTTCCATATCCTACAACGCTGGCACAAAATGGGGCACGCCATGCTATAATTCCAGCAATGTACCTTGGGCAATCAGTTGATTCTGAAACCGACGGCCAGCCCGATCCTTTTGCTATGGGCGATGATATGGATGGCAATGATGATGAAGATGGTGTTATTTTCCGGGGTTCGTTTGTTCCGGGTCAAACTACATTGATAAGCTTTTCAAACGTTGCGGGAGCAGGTTTTTTAAATGCATGGTTTGATTGGAATAACAACGGATCCTGGGCGGATCCCGGAGAGCATGTATTCACAGATGTTTATATTGACCACACACTTCCTCCTTCACTGGCTTTATCCTGTCCTGTTCCCTTACATGCAGTCCCGGGATTGACTTTTGCAAGGTTCAGGTATAGTTCGGCCCAAGGCCTGAATTATAACGGGCACGCCCCCGACGGTGAGGTGGAAGACTACCGCATCCTGATCAATGCGCCCGAAGAACATAAGATGCACTTCCCGCAATTCCCCGATCCGGGTGGATGGGATGTTAATATGACCTTCCCGCACAGGATAGGCGACGATTGGATGTGCACTGAAACCGGCTTTGTTGAGGATTTCCATTTCTGGGTATCATGGAAAGGCGATATGGTACCGGAAGATTTTGGCGTAATTTTCGAAATCCGGATTTTTAACGATATTCCTGCCGATCCCGACGATCCATTCAGTTACAGTAAACCCGGAGCCATATTGTGGGAAAGGGATTTTGGCCCCGATGCGTATGCTTATGAATGGGTGTTTGAACACCCCCAGGGATGGTATGATCCCTTTTTGCCTGAATATAATATCTGGGATCATTATAATTGCTACCGTATTGATATTGATAATTTTGATCAACCATTCCTGCAGCAAAAAGGAACTATTTACTGGCTTGTGATCACTGCACAAGTTCCAGGCGGTGGTGGTGGCGTGACTCAGTTAATTGTGATCACACTCGATAACATTGATCCCCTCACACCACCATACCAAACCTGGGTCGAAGCAGGAGCAGTTTTAAGCATGCAGGATCATCCTGCCACCTCACCGCCTGTATGTAATTATAATATCGTATCCGACGGTATCTGGATGTTTCCGGCGATGTTAGAGGTTGACCTTAGCGGCATTGCCGGGAAAATAATACAGGTTGAAGTTGACATTGTTGAATCGCACATACCGAACTCTCCCGAATCAGTTGAAGCAATATTATATGATAACGCTACCATTGTTGACTCCAGACTCAGCCAAATCGGGTTTATATTAGAAACGCTTGTTCTTAACAATCCCGGCGGAGTATTCAATCCAGATAAAGTTACTGTAAGCGCCTTTGAAGGGGCTGTGTTTGAAATCCGTTTAATTCTGGAGGATTACTTCGGCCAGGAGTTTAAGATTGGCTGGAAAACCTCTCCGGATCATTTTATGGATGTAGCTGTGTGGGAAGATCCGATGATCACACCTCCATGGGCAATGCTTCATGACCCGGTAAACGGCGAAGCATTAAGTCTTTCATTCATTATCACAGGAGATCCATTGCCAGATGAATTAATGGACTACGGCGATGCGCCGGCTCCTTACCCTACAACCTTTGCGCAGGATGGCGCACGACACATCATTGTGCCAGGCATGCACCTTGGCACCTTAATTGATGCTGAACAGGATGGCCAACCCAATTTCCTTGCCGCCGGTGATGACCTGAATAATCTACAGGACGAAGACGGCGTAAAATTCCTGAATGCCTTTGTTCAGGGTCAAAATGTAAATGTCGAGATTACTTCAAATGGTGCTGGGTATGTAAATGCCTGGTTCGATTGGAATAATAATGGTTCCTGGGCCGATCCGGGTGAACATGCCATAGTTGATTATGCAGTGGTGGCCGGAGGAGTGGTCACAATCGCCATTCCTGTTCCAGGCTTTGCCATGCCCGGCATGACTTACACCCGCTTCAGGCTTTCATCATTGCCTGGATTATCCTATTTCGGCCAGGCCGACGATGGTGAAGTAGAAGACTACAGGATTCTGATCCAGGAGCCTGCCGAACACAAAATGCACTATCCGCAATATCCGAAATCAGACGGGTATAACGTAGAATTCTGGAGCCAGCTTGCCGACGACTTCATGTGCTCCGCCACAGGTCCGATAAGGTTTATCCGGTTCTGGATTTCATACACCCAGAATCTAATTTCCCCGACTGGCAGTTTCAGGATCAAAATATGCGAAGACATCCCTGCGGTTCCGGGCGATCCGTTCAGCTACAGCATGCCAGGTGATACATTATGGGCACGTACATTTAACCCCGGCGATTATGAAGAAGTAATGATGGAGTATAGCTGGCAAAGCTGGCTGAATCTGCCTTATAATACAGGCTGGAGCCATTATGATCACTTCGAATGGAATCAGATCACTATACAGAATATTGAAGAACCTTTCATACAAACCAAAGATGAGATTTATTGGCTTGTTATTGATTTTGGGGAACATATGGCTTTTAAAGGCTGGAAAGAATCCGCGGAGCCACAATATAATGATGCCGCAGTTTTTGATACAGTTTTTACAATTCATGGCTGGAGGCCACTTCACAGGCCTCATGACATGCAACCTATAGATTTCGCATTTATCATTGACGATATGATCCCGGATGATCTTACTCTTCAGAACATAACAGTTACAGGCGGCCAGACCGAATGTTATGAAGCCCAAAGTACCATCACCACCGGAGGCAGCGGTACAACTTTCATTGTTCAAAACAACGCCATTGTTCATCTGATTGCCGGACATAGCATAAGTATGCTGCCCGGAACCCACTTCCAGAGCGGAAGCCAGGTTCATGCCTATATTGACCTGAGCGGAGAGTTCTGCACCAATCCAAAGGCCATTGTGGTTGAAGAAGAGCCTGTTCCGGAAATATTACCATTTGAGTTTGCTGACAAGGATTCCTTCTTCAGGGTTTACCCGAATCCGAATACAGGCCAGTTTACCCTTGAACTGAGAGAGGTAAGCGATCATGCTGTAATCTCTGTTGAAATATTCAGCCTGATTGGCGAAAGCGTAATGAAACTTGATCTACCGGAGATGAAACAATACCTGTTTGATCTTTCGGCAAGGCAGCCGGGCATTTACCTGATCAGGGTGATGAGGGGTGATAAAGTGGGGGTTGAGAAGGTGATAAAACATTAAACGATTTTCAGATGCCAATGCTTTTTAATGCTGGCGACTGATTGTGATTATCTATATTACTATCATCGTAGTAATTCTTTCCCTTCAAAACCGGAGGCCCGGAAGTGTAGCATAGCTATGGGTTTTGTAACCTAAATGTAGGTTAGGTCTAATAGATTCAATATCTGAAAGGCTATAAGGGTTCATCGATTTCGAAATACAGCTTGGAAGTCATGAAAATAGCAACCTGACTTTCTAAAACTGTGTTATTCCCGGGCTTCGGAAATCTGATTTATGGCAATTTATTGCCAGTTTGTCACGGCTGGAATTGCCCGTTTATGCCCTTGATTGCAATACTCCTCTGGAAGACATTTTTCAATGCCAATATTTCAATATGGTACGTGAGTCCTGTTGAAATTCAGCGTTTTTTTGTGACATTTCAAGAACAATTTCTGCCCATTTCTTTAAAGATATATGCTAACAGGCACATATTCAGCGCTTAAGATGTTGTTTTTTTTCTTGCTTGTCTATGATTTGTCTATGGTTTTATTTTGTTAAGCTGCTGGTTACAGGTTAATTTTACATTGACTTTAATGGTAAAGTGTTCATGCAATTCATGTGCACTTATTAATCGTCTAAAAATATTGAACATGAAGAAACAACTACTTCTCTTAGCCATTTTTGCAGTTTATGCTACTGCATTGAAATCACAGGTTGCTGAGTATTTTTTCTACCAGCAAAGCAACACTTACACACCACTTTCAAGCGAAACAGTGTTGTGGTCGGGAACTATTGATAATGAAGTTACCACCATTACTATCCCTTCCTTCACCATCAACAGCCAAAGCTACACCAGCCTTACGGTTTCAAGCAATGGCTTCGTAACGTTTGGAGATGTTATACCTGCGGCAGCTACAGCAAATCCTATAAGCAATTCTGCAGCCTATGATGCGGTTATTTCTGCGCTTGGTGTCAGTTTGATGAATTCCGGTTCAGGAAATCCGAAGGTATCATACCACACCAATGTTGGAGGCGAAATTGTTATTCAATGGCAGGATGTGAAACGGCAGGCTTATGCCGGGGAAGAGGCAGTGAGTTTTCAGATCAGGTTAAATCCTGCTACACAGGTGGTGAGAATGGTTTATGGAGGTTTCTCCACAGCCTATACCGGCACCAGTTATGCTGTTCAGGTTGGAATGAGGGGAGTTTCCAACAGCGATTTCTCTAACAGGATCACTACTACCAACTGGTCGGCCACGACCGCCGGTACTGGGAATACCGGAAGCTGCCGGTTCAACTCAACTGTTTTTCCTGCTTCAGGCCTGACATTTTTATGGAAACCACTTTATAATCCCACATCCTTTACTGCCACCGCATTGGATAATGGAAGTATAGATCTAGGTTGGGTCAAAAATGAGTTCAATCATAATGTGATGGTTGGGTTTCGGCAGGCGAGTTCTACCATCGGAACGCCGGTGAACGGAACTGCATATACCGTTGGGATGGCTATTCCCGGAGGCGGAAATGTTCTCTATATCGGGGATGCAACAGGATTTTCCCATACCGATCTGGTTGCGGGCACTCAGTATCATTATAAAATATGGTCGTACGATGGCTTGCTCGATTATTCAAAAGGTGCCATTACTAATTCACGCACTGCTTATACTTTGCCCTATCTTCAGCCTTTCAACTCCATGCCTGCTGAATGGTCAAGCAATATGTCTGTTTCATCAAATCATGGAACTACCGGAACCAGCGGCTTAACAAGACGGCTTAACTCATCTTCAACCACTTATTACGCCATTTCGCCAATGGTTGGCAGTATCACATCCGATACACGGCTGAGTTTCCACTACCGCATCGTTGACAATACTGGTTTTCCGCTGAATGCCACAGTTTATGAACCTGGTAACATACTGGAGGTACAGGTTGCAATAGGTGATGATGGCACATTCAGCACCATTCACACCATTGACCACAATAACCACATATCAGATACTGAATTTGCCAATGTGGTACTCAATTTGGGTGCTTACAATGGCCAGTATGTTAAAATCAGGTTTTTACCGACCTGGGCTTCAGGCGACTATTACCTGAATATTGATAATGTATTGTTTGAAGATGGCATGAATATGTCGTATTCAGGCGCCACAACCACTCAGCCCAATACGACCAACGTGGCTGTCGGAAGCCAAAACAACGACATCATCAGGCTGCAGGTAGTTACACAGAAAAGTGCAAATCCGCTAATAATGACTTCTATTACCTTTAATACTACAGGTAGCACAGCTCCAGTGACCAACAACATAGAAGCTGCCAAAGTATTCTATACGACTACGCCAGAATTTTCTACTGCCACACAGTTTGGTTCTGCATCCAGCAACCCTAGTGACGATTTTACCATAACTGGTAATCAATCCCTTGTACAGGGAAACAACTACTTTTGGCTTGCATATGATATTAAGGAAACTGCTGTTATCGGCAACGTTGTTGATGCACGATGTACTTCGTTTATAACTTCAGAATCGGGAATAGGAAAAATTCCACAAAACATAAATCCTGCCGGCAACCGCAAAATAGGAGGGGAAATAAGTGGAATTAAAACCATACCCGGCGACTTTGCCACCCTTGCCGAAGCTGTAAATGCGCTAAACGATGGTGTGATTGGCAGCGGAGGCGTTACGGTGAACTTGACAGCAGGACATACCGAGAACATCACCGCTCCGATTGTGCTGAGAGCCACAGGAACTTCGTCAAGGCCAATTGTATTTCAGAAAAGCGGGGGCGGAGCCAATCCACTTATCACCCGAACCGATGCCGGCACCATCAATACTTCAAGTATTGGTAACCATGGCGATGGTGTAATCATCATAGAAGGTTCTGACTATGTTACTTTTGATGCCATTGATGTGGCTACAGAAAATCAGGGTATTGAATACGGGTATTACATCCGGAAAGCATCGGTAACGGATGCCTGCCAGCATGTTACTGTGAAAAACTGCAACATTACCTTAACCAAAGGAACCAGCCGTTTTGTTGTAGGTCTTTGCGTTGCCAACAACGGGCCGGCTGCCAGCAGTATTTCTGTAACAACACCTTCAGGCGCTCATCAGAACATTACTTTAACCGGGAATACCATCAGCAACGTATTTACCGGAGTTTATCTTTCGGGTCACAGCACATTTATGGACCAGGATTTTGTAATTGGAGCGGCAGGCGCCGGAAACATCATTCAGAATTTTGCAGGAAATGTCGCCAACGAAGCTTTCGGAATCTATACCCAACTTGTTGAAAATTGCGATATCAGCCACAACAATATCAACAACACAGCGGGCGGTGGATCGCCATTCGCCGGCGGCGGAGTAGGTATTGGCAGTTCAACTAGCTTTTTTGATCACAAATTCATCGCAAGAAATAATTCTGTTCATCTTACATCTCAAAATACCGGAGGAAATCTTTTCGGTATAAAAAATTCGGTTTTAGGCGAGGTAATGATTGAAAACAACACCATAGCGTTAAATAATACTGTATCTGCCAGTGGTTTAATGCATTTTATCAATCATTATGGTAATTTGACATCCGATGCTGGCATCACCATCCAAAACAACAACTTTGCAGCAAGCGAGTTAATCACAACAGGAATGCTGGTACTGATTAACAACAATCACCGCAGAAACACAGAGGTTAACGTTTTGGATAATTTTACTACAGGAATTATTAACAGGCAGGGGGCATCAGGATCGTTGTATTGTTATTACAATCAAAGTCAGTCAACCGGTATCGAAAATATCGGAGGTAATAATTTCTCGAACATTTCTGTGAGTGGGATAACAACATTTTTCGGAATTTTTTCTGATACACATGCAAGCCACACACAGAATGTTTTTAACAATACTTTTTCCAACATAAGCGCCGGCACAGGAACCCTTCACTGTATTGAACTGGATAAAGCAAATACGCGTAATGTTTACGGCAATACTTTACATTCAATCAGCAGCGGTGCTCAAATCAGAGGTTTGATTCTGAAAACCGGCAGCCAGGAGGCACATATCTATAAAAACAGCATTTACAATATTTCGTCAGAAGGTACTCATACCAGTGCTGTTCTTATAGCTGGAATTCAAGTTACTTCCGGGAGCAACGTTTATATCTACAACAACTTTATTTCTGATTTGAATGCTGCCAATGCCAGCAATATTGATGTACTCAGGGCTATATCCCTTGAAAGCAACCTTGCCAACTCCACTATTGGGTTGTACTTTAACACCATTTACCTGGATGCAACCTCAGCAATGGCTAATTTTGGAACAACCGGAATTTACCATTGGGCCACAACTGTAGCGACTACTGCCAGCCTGGATATGCGCAACAATATCATTGTAAATGTATCGCAGAATAATGGCAGTTCAGGAAGATCAGTTGCTTTCAGGCGAAGCGGGACTTCATTATCAAATTTTTCAGAGATCAGCGATAACAACTTGTTTTATGCGGGAACACCCGGCACAAATAATCTCATTTATCATAACGGTACTAACGGTTACCAAAGCCTGGAGGCATACCAGGCACATGTTGCACCCCGTGAAGCAAACTCACGAACCGAACTGCCTCCGTTTGTCAATGTTTCCGCGAAACCATATGATCTGCACATAAAAACCGATGTATTAACGCTTGCTGAAAGCGGAGGCCAACCCATTACCTCTCCAATAGCAATTACCGATGATTTTGACGGGGATTCACGTTTGAACCCACCAGATATGGGCGCCGATGAGTTTGACGGAGTTTCTGGTTTTGTGGCCAATCCTCAATCATTCTCTGTTGCTGCAATCAACTCCCAACAAATTCAACTTGCTTTTGAAACCAATGCCGCCGATAATCAGGTAGTGATTGTTTTTAATACAACCGGAAGTTTTAGTATGCCTGCCGGAGACCCTGTATTGAATGAACCTTTGGCTGGCGGTACAGTCATTTTTATCGGAACCGAATCTCCTTTTATACATAGTGCACTCAATCATGGAACTACATATTACTACAAGGCTTTTTCCTATGATGGCGCATCCTATTCAGTTGGTATAACAGGCAATGCCAGCGCTGTGGTTGGTGCGCCACAAAGTTTTGCGGCCATTGCCACCAGCCAGTCGCAAATTGATGTAAGCTGGCAGCAAAGCCTTGCCGGACATGATGTAATCCTTGTTGCGCACACTTCAAATATCAGCGGCAATCCAGTGAATGGAACTGCTTACAATACCGGGGATGCCATTCCGGGAGGTGGTATCGTTGTCTATAAAGGCCCTGCAGAAGTGTTCCAGCATTCAGGATTCAATGCATGGACGCAGCATTTTTTCAAAATCTGGTCGCTTGATGAGTTTGATTTTTATTCCACTGCACAAACGGCAATGGCAATTACCTACGCCGAAACTGTAACCACCTTTCCCTACATTCAGAATTTTGATGGCACCTGGAGTCACTCTCCTGCTGCCCCTCCGGGATGGAATGTGTTGGATATGAACGGTGATGGAACATTTACATGGAAAAGGGAAACCAGTTACAGGCGCTCTGCTCCGGCCTCAGCACGCGGTTACGGCAATGGTGTTTGTAATGATTACCTGATCTCGCCACCGATGTCTTTCCCCAATCAGGATCTGAACCTGACCTGGTGGGACGCTGTAAACAATGCCGCCAATGTTAGTTCATACAAAGTGCTTTTGTCAACTACCAACAAAGAGCCTTCGTCTTTTACGGTCGAACTTGGCGATTTTACCTGTACCAACACCACCTGGACCCAGCGTAGCATTGATTTGAGCGCCTGGAAAAACCAAACCGTTTTTATTGCTTTTCATCAGTATTACACCAATAACCAGTACCAGTATTTTACTATTGATGATGTAGTTTTTGAAACCGTATTGCCCGGCACAGCAGAGTTGGTATGGCCGCTTGACGGGCTCAATACCTTTAATGAACCACAAACCTTGCGGTGGATTCAGCCGTACTCAAGCGTTCAGTTGTTGGGCAATAAGGTTTATTTTGGAACCGATCCCAATCCACCTCTGGTTTATGATGGGTTAGATGAACAATGGACAACCGGGTCTCTGGCTTATGGCACAACTTATTACTGGAAAGTAGTCTCATATACTGCTAATGGCGAAAGCCAGGACGTTCCTCTCTGGTCTTTCAGTATTGTGGGTGAAAACCAATTGGCCGAAAGCTTTGAGGGTGAACAACTGCCGCCCGTTGGATGGGGTTGGGATCATAGTTATAGCTGGTCTAGGGTAATGGGTGCTGCCTTCCACGGAAACTTCAACATCTTCAGATCAGCTGGCGATGTTTCACGCAAAATCCACACCCCCCTTGTAAGTGTAGATGCAAGCAGCGCGCTATCTTTTGCGGCTTTTGCATCACACGATCACCTGAAGGCGCAGGTGTATTATTCAACCAATAAAGCAAGCTGGCTAACAGCAGGCAGCGAAATTGACCTGATAACAGGGGTTTGGAACAATTACAATGTTTCGCTGAATGCCATTCCTGCCGGGGATTACTACCTAGCCATCGGGATTTACCGGGGCGAAGGTGCAACAACCGGCAATGTTGCATTGGATCATATTATCGGACCCGATATAGTGCCTGTTGTTCCTGCCATAGCGCATTCTCCTTCTCCACCGGATGGAAGCGAATGGGTAGCGCCTTCTACAGGTTTATCCTGGTTACCCGGAATCGCTGGAGGCATTCCCGATGGATACAAGGTTTATCTTGGAACAAACGGAGGCGGAGTTACTACTCCTACCAACCTGGTTAACGGAAATATCGTAACCCAATACTCTTTTGATATTCCATTCACCCTGGATGAAAACACACTGTATTACTGGCAGATTGTTCCAACCAACTCTGCGGGTGATGCACCCAATTGTCCGATATGGTCATTTTCAACCTTCCCCAACAATGCTGTTCAGATTGGATTCGGCGATGAAGACTGGACGGATTTACCTATTGACGTTGACTATGCTTATTCTTACACCCAAAGTATTTACCTGCAGCAGGAAATTGGCGTATCGCGCTGGATCAATAAAATTGCTTACCAATGGGATGGCTATTTCGCTGCCCCCAACAGCAGCGATTGGGTGATCTACATGGGTCACACCACCAAAACTTTGTTTGCCGATGATGATGATTGGGTTCCAACCTCACAAATGGTGAAGGTTTTTGATGGAATGGTAAACATTCCTGCCGGGCCTGTTTGGATTGAGATAGAACTGGATACGCCCTTCCTGTACAACAATGCTGATAACCTGGTCATAGCGGTGGATGAAAACACCTCAGGCTGGGATTCCGGTAGTTTTTTGGGTACCTGGACTGATGACAACCGCTCCATTGGCGCTTATGATGACTGGAATAATTATGACCCGGATTACCCTCCCGCAGGATATCCTGTTGACGGTTTCCCCAATACACGCCTCTATCTGAGTGAAACAGGCCCCCCGCCTCAGCTTGGCGTCAATCCAATGCTTGTTGATTTTGGTTTTGTGAATGTTGATGAAGAATCCGGATCCCAAACCATTAGCATCACCAATATTGGTGGTGGTTTACTTTTGGTTAATTCCATTGAGCTTGCCGGAGATGATATGGATGATTTCGAACTTACCATCAACAATGCATTGCCCCTTTACATTTATACCTACGATAACTACGAGGTGGAGCTCGTTTTCAAGCCATTATCAAAAGGAAGCAAAACTGCCATGCTGCTTTTAGAGGATAATACGGACGGTAAAACAGCAACTGAAGTAGAACTCTATGGTTTTGGGGAACCCATTGATCCACCCCAGTCTTTTGAAGCAACTACTGAGGGTTTAACTTCGATTCTTTTGGAATGGGAGAAAAATGCCACCAATCACAACGTAATGATCGCCACAAGCACAGAGAACAATATCGGTGAACCGATAGATGGCACGGAGTATCTGCTTGGCGACAATTTGCCGGGCGGTGGGGTAATCATTTATAAAGGTTCGCTGGAGAGTTTTCTGCATACAGGTCTTAATTCAAGCTCAGGTTATTTTTATAGAATATGGTCTGTAACGCCATCAGATAAATATTCTTATCCGGTTGAAGCCTATGGTGTTACTACCTGTAATGCCGTTTATGACATCCCGCTTTCCGAGAATTTCGATGATACTCCCAACTATCATCTTCCGCTATGCTGGACCCGGATTATTGGCGAACCTGCTGAATGGGGAGAACACTGGATTGGGGTTTATGGTGGAGGAATTACATTTTATAACAGTTACGAAATTGAACCTACACTAATCCTTGTTACCCCGGAACTCAATTCTCCGATTAATAACCTTTCTATAAGATTTAAGGCCATCTGCCCTGCGCGAGGTGAAAAAAGTGAGCAGGGACACATAACAATAGGAGTAATTGAAGATCCCACGGATGCAGCTTCCTTTATTGCCCTGAAAGATTTTGATGTTGGGTGGATAGATTATACAAGTCATAAATATTATTTTCATAACTACAACGGAACCGCCAGGCACATTGCCATCAAGGCCAATTTCTACTTTTGGTCTATACATTTTATAAGTATTGACGATGTGCTGATAGATTACTTGCCAAGTTGTTTAGAGCCTGATAATTTGATTGTTAACAACATTGGTTATAACAGCGTGGATTTTTCGTGGCAGCCCCAATTTGGTGAAACATTGTTTGAAGTCAGAGGCGGCCCTACAGGATTTGATGTTGATAATTATTTTCAGGGATTTACCTATGAGAATCAAACAAATACCACGCTAACTATTTCAAGTCTGACCCATAGTACCATTTATGATCTTTACGTCAGAGCCGTTTGCGATGTTAACGATAAGAGCGAATGGGCAGGGCCGCTTACTTTTACTACACTTTGCGAACCTGTTGAAATACCGGTTGAGGAAAATTTTGATGCGTATTTGGCAGGCGATGTACCGCTTTGCTGGTCGGTGATTATTACTGAAAGCAACACAGCCGGTATTATTGATTACAGCTATTTTTCAGCAACAAATGCTTTTGCCCTTAATAATTATTTCTACGACTCTGATGGGGTCTTTCTTATTTCACCCGGGCTTGCTGGAGACATCAACGATATGTACCTGAAGTTTTTTGCAAGGCGAAGCCATACCAGTACTCCGCTCATGGTTGGCACTATGTCCGACCCAACTGATGGCAGTACATTTCAGGAATTCCTTACGCAGAGTGTTTCCACCAACTGGCAGCAATATAACGTATTCTTCAGCAGTGTTCCAGAAAATCATCAATATATAGCTTTCAAATTAGCCTCGTATGGTTTCATTGAATTAGATGATATCCTGATTGAACAAGCTGAAACCTGCCTTCGTCCAACCCACCTCAGGGTTGAAAGTTTAGGTTCAGATAACGCAATCCTTTCATGGCTTCCCGGAACACCGGAGGATAATAGCTGGGAGATAAAATATGGGCCTCCCGGTTTTGATCCGGATTTTGAAGGTACTTTTGATAGCGGCATTTATGAAGTGCCTCACTCGCTCAGCTACCTGAATCCATCCACCAGCTACCATGCTTATGTAAGAACGGTTTGTGGCCCGGAACGAAGCGTTTGGACAGGTCCTGTGCAGTTCACAACCTTGTGTTCTGACCAGGATCGTTGTAACTACAGTGTTATTATGACTGACAGCGAAGGAGATGGCTGGGATGGCACAATATTAGGCTTCAAACAAAATGGGGTGGTGGTGCAAACTTTCGGGGAAGGCTTTAACACCGGAAGCAGCTTTGGCCCGGTGGATATTCCTCTTTGCCCGGGTTTTGAAACAAGAATTGTTGTTGTTGAACCGGGTGGTTATACACAGGAAAAAGGATTCTCATTGTATGATCCTGACGGGGAATTAATCTTCCAGAGAATACCCGGGAATTCATTTACTGCATCAACTATATTCTACACATTCATTTCTGATTGCGAATCGCAAGGTGCGACAGTGCCTGTAAATCTCTCGATTGAGAATGAAATTGTTCAAGACAACCAGATCGAATGTTACAATGCTGAACAGGTGATTACTGTGGCAGGAAACGGTAAGTATTTTGTTGTTCAGAACGGAGCCACTGCCCGGCTGATTGCAGGTCAGAAAATAGTCATGCTTCCCGGAACACATTTCCAGGAAGGTTCCTATGGACGCGCTTTCATTGATCTCAGCGGACTTTATTGCAGCGATTACACTTCCATAGTTTCGGATACCACAGCGTTTGAAGCTGATGAAAAACCATCGTTTGAATGCGAGCGCAAAACACAATTTTTCAAACTGTATCCGAATCCAACAAGTGGCGGGTTCACGCTGGAGCTTTATGAATTTGAGGACAACTCCATTGTTAGTGTCGAAATTTACAGCATTTTTGGAAGCCATATATTAAGCGCAGAACTGAAGGCAGAAACACAATATGTGTTTGACTTATGGAACCAACCTGCCGGCCTTTATCTTGTTAGGGTTAGGAGAGGCGATAAGATTGATGTGGTGAAACTGATTAAAAAGTAAACATTCATCTTTTTTGTGAAGGATGCTTAGACAGATAGGATCAAACGTGTTGACACTATCGGTGAGGCCTTATTAATTATCATTACTTTTGGCCTATGTTCTAAAGACCCTGAGAAAATGAAAAGTCTTCTGAAGCAGGCAGGAATAATGATAACCATACTATTGGTGTTTCTTCTTCCCGATACCTTCGGGCAACATCAGGATGCTTTTGCAGAAAGAGGGGAGAGGTATTTTCGTTTCACCATTGGTTCGCAGAAAGACTTTAAGCAGGTGGCCGGATTGATTTCGATTGATCAGCGCAGGGGTGATACGGTTATCGCCAATGCCAGCTATGAAGAATTTCAAAAGATTCTGGCCCTGGGCCTTCCCTTTGAGTTTTTGCCGCATCCTTCCGATCTGATTGAAGATGAGGCGCTGGATTACCATGATATCCCTGAAATCAGAAGCTGGAATTACTACCCAACCTATGATGCCTATGTTCAGATGATGAATGATTTTGAAGCCGATCATCCATTGCTGTGCGAAATTCAAAATATCGGAACTTTGCCCAGTGGCCGGCAACTGCTGGTGGCAAAGATCACATCCCCAACCCCTTCAACGGTTCCCAAACCAAAATTTCTTTACACCGCCACCATGCACGGTGATGAACTTGCAGGTTATGTGCTCAGCCTGAGATTGATTGATTACCTGCTCGAAAATTACGGAACCGATGCATTTGTGACCCGCCTGGTTGACAGCATTGAGATCTGGATCAACCCTCTTGCCAACCCCGACGGAACATATCATGCAGGAAACCATACCATTAGTGGAGCCAAACGCCGTAATGCCAACAATGTGGATCTTAACCGCAACTTCCCTGATCCGGTGGCCGGCCCCAACCCCGATGGCAATGCCTGGCAACCCGAAACCATCCATTTTATGAACCATGCTGAATTGCACAAATTCAATTTATCGTCGAACTGGCATGGAGGGGCAGAGGTTTGCAACTATCCCTGGGATACATGGGCGCACCTCACCGCCGACAACGCCTGGTGGGTCTATACCATGCGCGAATATGCCGACACCGTGCATGCTTACAGCCCTTCGCCCTATATGCGCGGATACAATAACGGGATCACCAATGGCTATGCCTGGTATAGAATTACAGGCGGGCGCCAGGATTATATGAATTATTTTCAGCAATGCCGTGAGTTCACACTGGAGTTATCCAACCAGAAAATACCTCCCGCATCAGAACTGCCGGTTTTCTGGGAATATAACTACCGCTCTTTTCTCAATTACATGGAGCAGGCACTTTACGGCATCAGGGGTGTGATTACCAACGCTGTTTCCGGCGAACCGGTTCACGCCATGCTGAGCATTGAAGGCCATGATGCCGACAGCTCATACGTTTTTTCAAATACTTTGTCAGGCGGCTACCACCGTTATCTCAAATCGGGTAGTTACAACCTGACATTTACGGCGCCATGTTATGAACCTTATACCATCAGTGGGGTCGCAGTTACTGATCGCCAGACAGGCTGGCTTGATGTGGAATTGCAGCCTTTATCAGCGGATGTAGCGGCTTCGGATGTGATTATTGAACCTGCGGAAACAGTGCATTTCACCGCCATTCAATGTGCTGCTATTGATTCGCTGCAATGGTTTTTTCACGGGGGTATTCCGTCGCGTTCAAATTCACCTGAACCCTCAGTACAATACTTGAATGAAGGCATTTTTGATGTCATGCTGATTTTGTTTACAACAGAAACAAGCGACACCCTGGTTTTGAAGGAGTACATCACGGTGGCTTCAACACATCTGATGCAGAACGGAGCAATAAACACCTGCCTGGCAAAATTTTATGATTCCGGCGGCCCTTCCGGGAATTACAGCAACAACGAAAACTATACCCTGACATTCCTTCCAGCCAATCCCGGACAAATGATTGAAGTAATTTTTGAGTCTTTTAATACTGAAGCCAATTACGATTATCTCTATGTATATGATGGATTGGATACCTATGCATCTGAATTTTCCCGAAGCCCGTTCCACGGAACAACCATTCCGGAAAACTTAACAGCTACAAACCCTGATGGTGCTATTACCTTTATGTTCACTTCTGATGAAAGTGTGAACAGACCCGGCTGGGAAGCCGGGGTTAAATCCACCGGTACACCGGATGTGCTGCAATTGGCCGGTTTTATTACAAGTGCCGAAGAAATCTGCCGCTGGGCGCCACAAACTGTTTACACAGCAGGTGACGGAGATCATTTTTTGACCTTGCCATCATCTTTGCTTATGATTGTTGCCGCTGAAAATGTGATCATGCTTCCCGGTACGCATTTCCTGCAAGGTTCGCAGGTCCATGTTTTTATTGATGACGATGATTACTGCAATCCGTCAAAACTTCACATTTTAGCTTCAAGGCCATCAGGCGATATCAATATCCATGAATTTGCGTCTAACGAAGCAGCATTCAGGATTTATCCAAATCCCACATCAGGCTGGTTCACATTGGAATTTAAAGATGCGAATATGCTTTCAACTGTTCATCTTGAAATCTTTAACATATTTGGCAAACAAATAATGAGCGCTGAATTGCCCGGCAAAAAACATCAAAAGCTTGACATATCTTACCATCCGCCGGGTATATACCTGATCCGGTTCATGATGGGAGGTGAAACATGGGTTGAGAAGGTTTTGAAGCAATAAGAAAAAGAAAACCTGCCGGTGTTTTGCATGAACCATCCGGAGTGTTTCACTTGAACCCGTCGGTGTGTTTCACACCCGACGGAGTTTTAAATGAACCCGTCCGTGTGTTTCACACCCGACGGAGTTTGAATTCATTTTGAAACCTTTATTAACTTCAATGTTCCAATTCCTCCTTCATTGTCAAAATACCTCAAAAAGTAAATGCCTGGATCAAAATGCGACAGGTTTAGTTTTAAAAACTTTGAATTGATTTCCCTCAGTGAAACTGTTTTTTTTCCCATAATGTCGAAGATTTCTACCCTGGTTAATATCTCAGTGCTGGAAACATTGATTTGATCAGTTGCAGGATTTGGATAGAATTTAATTGCCGGAACATTTACCTCAGGAATTCCGATTTCCCCTTCAACCAGACCTGAAATAGTGGTTTGAGGGTATCCGGTCGAAGGGTCGCCAGTAGCTGAAACAGGAAGAATCATGAAGAGTAAATACTTTCCGTATGCTTCCGGCTGAATCAGGTAATCCCTGCTCTCGGCGTCTTCGATTATGGTAATATTGATCCCATCCGGGTCTTCAGAAATAAACCATTGATATAGCGATTCTCCTTCAGGGTCCGCATTCGGATCGAGGAAGGTATATTGTCCGGTTACCTCCTGCCCGACCCGCAGCATGCCATCAATGTAAAGATTATAAACATAGGGAGGGTAGGGGATATCAGTGATGTTGTAGATACAGGTGTACAGGTTAACAAGTCCTCCTGTAGTATCCTGAGCAGTCATCACCCTGTTTGGACCTCCATACGGAAACTCAGATGTTTCCCAGTTGCTGTTTATCCTGAATTTGAATTGTATGAACGGATCATATTTGTCAATTAGAAGTTTGTTTGTATATACTCCCACTGCTGTCCAGTCGCGGTCAAAGAGAATTGTATGATTTCCCCATCCGTTCATTGACCCGGCTATGTCGAGGTAATCCGTGGCAGGATTAAAATTACCTTCAAGAATTTCACTGTTCATATCCACCTCAAAAAAAACCGGCCAGGTATCCGGGTTATAATCATCGTAAAAGTGATAGAGTGTGATAGGATCAGTTAATGCCCATGTCATACGATTTGGGCCGCCATCAGGAAATTCAGAGCTTGCCCAATTGCCGTTAATCCTGAATTTGTATTCAATCAATCCCGGATCAACAATCAATGTAACTGAATAGATATTGTCGCCGGTTTCCTGCATCGGTTCTGATCCCTGCCATTCATTGAAGGTTCCTGCAACATCAACAAAATCATATAAGGGATTAAAATTACCAAGCGATACCTGATAATTCATATCCAATACAAAAGTGATGGCTCCGAGGGCTTCATCGTTCCACCAATCGCTGAGGTTTTGCGCGCCGGCAACTACAGTGATTTCGCGGGTAATTGCTTCGTATAAATTATCATTGATCCTGTACTGGTATGGATATGTCTGGCCGACATCGATACCTTCATCCAGCATAACGGTATATATTGCATTCTGATTATCATCAGTCATCTGAGTAATGAAAGTTTGGTTAAACGAGAGATAAACCAGATCATTGATCGGATCAAAATTTTCCTCTGCAATCATTTTGGTCATGTTAACATTAAAATGAATTTCCGGCAGGGTATTTTCGAAATTCAGAGGGATGAAAAAATCCATGCAGTTCCACGAACCGGGTAAAAAGTCCCGACCATCCTGATTCCAGTTGGTGCCATTGTTAAATACTGCACATATATGCGTTACAACCTGACCTGTTAAGCCATAGAAATCAGCAGGGATGTAGGTGATAGAATACCTTCCGTCGCCGGTAGGATAAAGGGTGGTAGGCTGGCCATTTACTCCGTTTGCGTTAAAATTAATCACATTTTGCCATGTTTCCCCGCTGATAAAAGTTACGCCAGAGTGGATGGCAATGGATGGTAGTCCTGCAAGGCTGCCGTTCTGAAAACATGCCAGTGCCGGGTCAAAGATCAGCGTCATCTCTTCGTAGGCAGTAGCATCGGGAGGTACAATAGTAATGGCTGCAGACATTTGAGCGTAAACTGCTGAGCTGATAACAGACAGCATGAGGATCAGATGAAAGAAAGCTTTGGTGGCTCTTTTCGTGATAGCTCGTGGTTTCATTGCTGTTGGATTTTGGTGAATTGTTTTGAAATTTTTCTGGAAATCGCAATAGCAAAGATAGATTATTGTCAGGCGGAAAGCAAGTTTGATTGCTGTTTTTTGCTGTAACTTTTTTATAAACAGTTCATTTGCTATTACCTCAATCCGCTGCCTGAAAAATCTCAGATATGTAAAGGTATGCCTTCGCAGGTTCCTGCTAAATGGCATTCATATATAGCACTTACGGCAATAGAGTTTTTGAAACTCAAAAGTTTTTCCATTGACCACTGGGGTTAATCGCATGCTGTATTTATGAGGGCCTCATCAGCATGATCTTTTCAGCCCTTTTTCATTAAAGTCTGATAACAAATAAGAAAGGTGTAAGTATTACACTGTTGCGAACCAAAGCAACACCCTTGCTGATGGAGGCGAGTGGATGTAAAGGTTAAAGGGTGATTAAACATTTCCTTTCAGATCGTATTGCTTTGAGTACTATATCCGCTTATGTGGAAGATGAATGGCTGCCAGATTACGCGTAATTGCTATTCGTTTAGGTTATTACACTCTTATCTGGAATTTGTTTAAATTAAGAAAAGGTATTGCATTCGTCTCTGTGATGCACTAATTTTACAATTATATTTGAAAGGATGATTTACGGCCTTATCGTATAACCGCGGATGCATGCGTCTGCATCAAATCATCTTAAGGTTGGGCATGCATTCCTCTTATCCTTATTCCCGCAAATCCATTCAGGTTTAAGTTGGTTTGTCAGTCAGGCTTATTTGACTTAACGACATGAAAATAAGGAATATGTATATTGCCAGTTATGCAATATTGCTTAGCTGTATTATGCTTGCTTTTATTGTAAAACATGGAATAATAATAATTATAAAAACCAAATAGAATGAAAAAACACTTACTATTCGCCATTCTGATGGTAGTATCGGCCGGTTTAAACAATCTGTTTGCCCAACAGAGAACGCCATCCCCTGATCCTCAACAGCAAGACCTCCTTAGGCTTGCGGAGTTTTTTCATCAGCGTCATGAGCAACGCAAGGCTGAAGTGGAAAAGCTTGCACTTGAAAATGGTTGGAGTATAAGAACCACAGATGACGGCGTGGAATCTCAAATCATGTACATTGACGAACTGGGTATGCCGCAATCATATATCACCTACAACCTGAATGCAGCCCAAACTACCGGTACAAACCATTTGTGGACAGGTGGCTCCCTCGGTCTTAACCTGATGGGCAATGGTTATGTAATTGGCATCTGGGACGGTGGCGGTGTACGCACTACTCATCAGGAGCTGATATCACGAGTAACCCTTATGGATGGTGCTAGCCTCAGCAACCATAGCACCCATGTGGGAGGAACCATGATTGCCAGCGGTGTGCAAAATGCGGCACGGGGTATGGCCCAGCAAGCCATCTTACGATCATATGATTGGGATTTTGATTATTCTGAAATGACCTCTCAGGCCGCTGGAGGGCTTACTCTGTCAAATCATTCTTATGGCTGGAATCGTGGCTGGCATCCATGTGATGGTGATATGTGCTGGTGGGGTACCACTTCAATCAGCACTACCGAAGATTACCTTTTTGGCTTTTATGATGAAACGGCCAGAGATCTTGATATTATAGCCGTAAACGCGCCAAATTACCTTGTTGTATGGGCAGCGGCAAACGACAGAAACGATACCTGGTCAGGCGGGCATTGGGTTCGTAACAGCAGTGGAAACTGGATTTGGTCAACAGCAACCAGAGATCCCGATGGTGGATCAGATGGTTACGATTGCATTCCTCAGCAAGGAATAGCCAAAAACATTCTTACGGTTGGCGCTGTGCATGATATCCCCGGTGGCTGGACACAGGCTTCCGATGTTGTTATGACCACATTCAGCAGTTGGGGGCCTGCCGATGATGGCCGTATCAAACCTGATATAGTTGCAAACGGTAATAATCTTTATTCATCCGGCGCAAACTCAAACACACATTACTATGAAACCAGTGGTACCTCCATGGCAGCTCCCAATGCTACAGGTACGCTTGCCTTGCTTCAGGAGCATTACCGTAATGGCAGGGGTGGAACCATGAGCGCTGCTGCTCTCAAGGGTCTGGTGATTAACACTGCCAACGAAGCAGGCCCTCATGAAGGCCCGGATTATATGTTTGGATGGGGTTTACTTAATGCTACCGGCTCTGCAAATCTCATTACCAATGATAATACTGATGGTGGACTTATTGTGCAAGGGCTTCTGGTAAATGGTCAAACCAAGGACTATACCTATTACAGCGATGGTTCGCCTGTTAGTGTGGTGTTAAGCTGGACCGACCCTGCCGGCACGCCTCCGGCTGCATCTTTGAACCCGATAGCACTGATGCTTGAAAACAATTTGAATCTGAGAGTAATCGGATCATCTACCCATTTCCCCTGGTGTTTGAATCCTGCCTCACCCGCAGCAGCGGCCACTCGCGGAGATAATTTCAGGGACAATGTGGAAAAAGTAACCATCAACAATCCTACGCCGGGTTTTTATACCATCCGCATCAATCATACCGGATCACTTACCGGAGGACAGCAAGCCTATGCCCTTATCATCAATGGTTTAAAAACGCCACCAATCCGCACATACTGTAATTCCCGCAGCACCAATTTTAATTCATTTGAACACATCACCAGGGTTCAGTACGGATCAATTGACAACCGCAGCCAGCGATCACCGGGAGGTTACAGCAATTATACCGGACTGGTAACCAACGTGAATAAAGGTTCGAACCAAACAATTACAGTTACCATTACAGAAGCAGATGCCGGAACCTGGGGCAGGGTGTATGTTGACTGGAACCAGGATGGTGATTTTAACGATGCTGGCGAAACCTACACGCTTGGAAGTGGCGCAGGCCCGACTTACAGCATAACTATCAATGTTCCTTCCACAGCTTATGGCGGATATACAACAATGAGAGTTCGACTTGGCTGGAGTGGCACCCCCTCGGCTTGTGGTACATCTGCTTACGGCGAAACAGAAGATTATACCATTAAGGTGAACGGAACTGCCGGATTATGGACAGGTATTTACGATAATAACTGGTTCAATATGTACAACTGGGATGACGTGAATGTGCCCTCTTCTTCCACCAATGTAGTGATTGCAACTCCGGCTTCATTTCAACCTACTATACCTTCTACACTTTTTATTGGCAATGCTGCCTGTAACAACCTCACTATCCAAGCCGGTGGGGTGCTGAGCATGAGTGGAAGCAGTGTAGTTTTAAGTTCCGGGCTGAATGTTTATGGTAATCTCAACTCCGATCAGGGACAATTTATAATGAATAATGCATATTCTTATCTGTATTTCAGAGGTTCAACCAATACATGGTGGGACGATGATAACGAAAATGACACATATTCTAACGTAAGGATTCAGAAAGATTCGCCAACTGCTGTTTTAAGTATGTGGCAAAATATGACCGTTAACAATTCCTTTGTGATCATGAATGGTGTTTTTCAAATAGATGCCAACTGGACTTTGACAGTTCCCAGCACTTCCACCTCAGCATTCAAGGTTCAGAGTGGAGGTGTTATGAACCTTTCATCAGGCAAAACCATTGATGTGTCGGGCAGAATAACATTTGAAGATGGCAGCCAGGCAAACATCACAGGGGGAATCATACGGTGCCAGGGAGATTTTCTGGTTCAAAATAATACATTGTATAACATAAATCTTAATGGAAGCACTTTGGTAATGAATGGATCAGGCAGTCAATATATCAGAGACCAGGATGGGGGCAATCTGCAAATTCATCATCTGACAGTTAATAAGCCTGCAGGAACACTGTTCATTGGCGATAACCACATGAATATCAATGGCAATCTGACTGTGTTGAATGGCGTACTCAGCGCCGGCAACGCGCCTACTCCCACCAACTATTATAATATAAACATCAAAGGAGATTGGGCTAACAACAAATTCCCGACAGGTTTTGTGCCCGGAACAGCCAGGGTAAAATTCAATGGTACGGGCCACCAATATGTTAATTCAAGCGAAAATTTCAACATCCTCGAAGCCAATATGGTTGCTGCATTGCGGGTTAATAATTCAGCGCATACTGTAACATGCCAGCAATACCACTGGACAAGCGGCGGTATTGATGTGATTGCCGGTACCTTCACAGCAAACGATCTGGTTCAGAATGGTATTTATGGAGGCTACTGGCTAAATGCTGGCGGAACAATCAACCTATCCAATTACGGAGGCTGGGTTGACCTGAATTGCAACATGAATATTTTTGGCGGAAATTTCAATATTTATGGTGGAACTACACCGAGTTACTGGCCATTTCTTGCCGATGCCACACTCAATATGAGCGGCGGTGTACTTGATTTTAAAAACCAGGGAATTTTGATCAACGATACGCCTGTCTATTCACTTAACGATAATATTACGGGAGGTATCATACGCGCCTCTGGTGGCTTCACAGGCAACCGTGCCGATTTCACCCCTTCGGCCGGCACATTTGAATTTTATGGAGGCAGCGATTATACCATCAGCCAATCCAATGGTTGTACCTTACATGATGTTGTAATCAACAAAAGCGCAAAAGAGGGCGATGAAAATTCCTTAAGCGCACCTGTCTATGACAAACGAAGCGGAGAGTTGCTCTCTGATGGAAGCAAAGCAAATACAATTTATCTCACCTCTGATTTCACAATCACCGGAAACCTTACAGTAGAAAATGGTTCATTAACTCTAAATCAGAAAACCCTCAATGTGAACCGGAATTGTTATGTCCAGAGCACCTTGAATATGACTAACGCTGCTGATGTTTTGAATGTAGGAACATATTGGAACGACTGGCTTGAATTTCAATCCGGATCAACTGCCAATGTTACCAACGGAACAATCAACTGCTACGGCTGGATTATTCCACGGACCGGCAGTAATTTTAACCTGGGTATTGATAACACCGTTTACCTAAAAGGTGAAAACTCTGGTGGCATATCCAATTTTGAACCCTCTGCCACCTATGGTAATTTAGTGATTGCCAAAAATGCCGGAAATTATGCTGTTATTGATGGAATTGCAACAGAACCTGTAGTTATCAATGGCGATTTTACGATTTCCGCAGATAATACATTCCGAACACAGTACAACAGGATGACTGTTCATGGCGAATTCACTGATGCCGCAAGCAGCGTGATTCAGGTACTGTTTGGTTCTTCCAAAGGTAATGAAGTATATACATCAGCAACCAAAGAACCTGTTGTAGTTAAGCCTGGCAGGACTGATTATTACCTTGAAATTGACAGTGAATTTGATTTGAAAGGCCAACTAATTATCAATTATAACGGCCATGTATATGTCCATAGCCGCTTCTCAAGTTCACCTGGCAGTTCAATTAAGATTGATAACGGTTCATTTATTTCTGATGCACCCAACCATCCTGATAAAGGCTGGCAATACCTGAATGGAAATCTTACCCTGATCAACGGATTGTTTGAGATCACCAATAACAGTGTTAACTTCGGTGGTACTGCTACATCTTCGGTGAGCGGAGGGATTATCAGAACCGGTGGCGCTTTTTATGCAACTCATACCGGAGTCTTTCAACCAAGCGGAGGTGTGGTTGAGATTACCGGTTCTAATCCTGATGGGGCAATTTACTGTTTTAATTCAAACCATTTCCATAACCTGACCATCAGCAGAACCGGCGGCTATTCGCAATTTATGTGGGGTGAACCAGTTCTTGTCCAGAATAATTTTATTGTAAATAATGGTGAAATCAGGTCAGGTGCCAGCGCAATATCAGTATTAGGCGAAGTTGCTGTTAACGCTGATGGCCACCTTCGTATTGATTACACAAGCGCTCTGCTGATGGGTGCATCAAGTTCAATCAATGTAAATGATGGCGGGCTTCTCGAGATGAGAGGGGATATTACCAATCAACCAAAAATATCACGCATTTCATCCGGACACTATACCTTCGATGTTGAAAGTGGAGGAACTATTGCTGCAGAACATGCCCTGTTTGAGTACATGGACAACAACGGCATAAATATCAAACCAGGCGCCATTGTTGATCATAACAAAGCTTTCCACAATTGCATCTTCCGTTTGGGACAAAGCGGCGGAAGATTATTGACGCTCAACAACAGCCAGACTTTAGCTGTAAATTATGCTTCTTTCCCTGCTAACACCTGGGAAGGAAGCTATAACGTTTCAAAAACAGTAAACTCTGGTGTGGTAACTTTTATGGGTTATGTCGGAGATTTTGCAGGAGCCACTCATGAACAGGATCCGAATAGCCGCCTTCATTGGGGTGGCCAAACTGCTGCTATGGTTACATTGCAGGGCGTGGAGGTTGTTCCCGGCCAGGATATTTGTTTCGAAGCTACCAATACGCTTACCGTTGGTGGTGGCGGATCAGTTTTTGAGGTGCATAATGGCGGTTTTGTAGAATTGGTGGCAGGCCAGAAAATCAGTATGCTTGAAGGAACCCATTTTTATAGCGGGTCATATGGGCTGGCCCGTATAACAACTACCGGTGATTACTGTAGTTTGCCTGCTGCCCTGATTGCGGCCACTAACGAAACCCTGACATCAATTGATGAGGCATCAGAGAATGAAAGCGGAGATATGTTTTTCAGGGTTTATCCCAATCCGACCACAGGAGTGTTTAATCTTGAAATTACTGGTGAGGTTGTTAATGTTATTGTCGAAATATACAGCATGATGGGCGGGCAGTTATTAAATCAGGAGGTTTCGGGCTTCATGCGATATGAACTTGATCTTTCTGCACAGCCCAGAGGGGTTTACATCATCAGGGTTCATGACGGGGTGAAAACGGGAACGCAAAGGATCATCAGGCAATAGAAGAACGAAACTGAAAAGAGGGCCATATTGATTGGTATGGCAGGATTCTAATATCCCTGATCGGCTCGAATATTTGGTGAGGCAATCTCAACCCGGATTCCCGGAAGGATTGCCTCATTTTTTGTTTACGAAAGCCAGGGTATCCATTACAGCAACAACTTGCAGGGATGGATAAAATCATTCTATCCGGTTACACTTATTCTTCTCAGTGATTCGGGATTGGTTATTTCCATCAGGCCATCGCTGAATCGGATGAGATCCGAACTATGAAACTCCCTCAAAATCTTTACCGCGCTATCTCTGGCCATACCCGACAGGTCGGCAAGGTCTTGTTTGGTGAGCGGAATTTCAAACTTCAGCGAACAAAATACTTCATTGGCCAGATAAAGCAAGGCGTGGGCCATGCGGCCGGGCATCTGTTTTTGTGTGAGCAGTGTAAGGCGGTTGTAAACAGAAAGTATACTGTGGCTAAAGTCTTTCATGAATTCTCGTGCAAAAATCCTATTGTTGTCAATCAACTGTTTGAAAAGCTCCACATCAATATGGCAGACAGTGGTTTGGGTAAGCGCCGATACTGAATAATGGTGAACCCGGTCAAGGTAGATTCCCGGGCCGCCTATGAAATGTGTGGGTTTCACAATCCTGATGATTGAGTTGTGCTCGCCATCTCCCTCAAGATATACTTTGGCCAGGCCACTGTTTACGGATATTACATGCGACATATGTGTGCCTTGTTTACGGATGGTTTCTCCGGAGCGGTAAACAACGGTTATTTTGTTCTTTCGCACCAACTCAAGTTCCTCGTCTGTGAGAAAACAGAACAAGGGTGATTTCAGATCACAGTTCAGGCAATTCCGCGCCGGGTTTTCACAATGATCGCTCATTTAATGCAGTATTTTATGATCCATCAAAGATAATTAAATAACAATCTGGAGTAAAAATGTACTTAAACGTAGGTAATATTTCTTTTCGGGGAAGGAATTTTCATTTCTCGTGCAGGAAAATTTCCGTTGAGAAAAGGGGGATTACACATTCTGACCGGCATAATCGGGGTTCACAGCCCCTAATTTTGTAGGTATTGCACACAATTGTATTTGCAAGCCATGCTGATGCAAATTTTGATTAACCAAAAGCAATGCATTATGAAAAAAATTTTTACGATTCCGTGTATTGAGAGATTCAATAACGAAAAACCTTTGTCAGGAATGATAACAGGACTTGCGTTCGCAATTTGTGTACTGCTGGTACCCGTTAATATTTCTGCTCAAAACACCACCTCTTCCCGGATTGATTTATTCACCCCGGTAAGCCCGGTCAGCAGTATCGGGAACGAACTGGCAAGTTTTTATGACGAACCGGAGTCAATCATAAGGGCAGGGAAGGTGATCATGAATGAACACATTCAGTGGCCTCACACATTACGCAGGGATGATAAACTGATTCTCAAACTTTTTGATGACACAGAATTCCCTGCCAGCCTGCTTTGGACAGATTTCAACCCTTATGGCACCACAACTATAGCGGTCGAAATTGAAGGGTTTAACTACAGCTATGCCGTAATTTCCAGTAAATCTGGAAGAACCTATGCAACCATTTTTATAGGAGAAAGCGGGCAGTATTACAAAATCATTAGCGATCCGATAACACTGCAACATTATGTAATAGAGATCAATTATGAAGCTGAAAGCGACCTTGTAGATGCTCCACCCATGATTCCGCCCGACTTAACTGAAGAAGAAAATCTGGAGCGCATTAAGTTTCTGGAGAAAGAAATGAGTGGCAGAAGCACAGGGCCATTCGATCCGGCCACACTTGACCTGATGTTTGTTTATACTCCTGCTGCCCGGAGTTGGGCCGATAATTCCGGCGGCGGTTTACTGAACCGTATGGCAAATAAGCTTGCATGGGGTCAGATTGCCTTGAACAACAGCGATGTTAATATAACCCTCAGGTTGGTGATGATCACGGAAACTGTGTACGCCGAGAGTGGTAGTTCAGGCACCGACCTCACCCGGTTTACTAATACAAATGATGGGTTTATGGACGAGATCCACGCAAAAAGAAATACGGTTGGCGCCGATTTATGTATCTTATTTACCCACACCGGTGATGCTGGAGGGGTTGCCTGGTTGCTAACCAACATAAACGGCATGCCCGATTACGGGTTTTCTGTAACAAGGATTACCCAAAATCCGGCAGGCTTCACTTTTATTCATGAAATTGGCCATAACCTTGGAGGGCACCATCATAAACAACAAAATGTTCAGCCGGGGCCCACAAACTGGAGCAACTGGACAGGAAATAACTGGTCGGCGGGCTGGGTTTGGACAGGCCTTGGAGGTTCTCACTATGCTTCGGTTATGTCATACACTTCTGCCTCGCATTACAACCCACCTTTGAACTCAAACAGTTATACAAGGGTTCCGCATTTCTCAAATCCATCCATCATTTACGATGGTGTTGCAACAGGCCACACCGTTGATGGCGACAACGCCCGAAGCATTCGTGGCACCAAGCATGCAGTGGCAGCATACCGTTCAACTATAGTGGATTGCAGGCCATGCCCCGAGTTTGACTTTGATATTGTAACCACAGCATCATGGCAAACTCACAGTGCATCCATTCAGGGGAATTACGATTGCAAAATCTACCGGATTCCGGTTACAAGCGGCAACCTTTACACCTTTAAAACGGGCTGTGGCGACGGTGCATCGGCATCTTTCAATACCTTCCTGGAATTATATGATGAAGACTGCTTTATGATGGCCTACAACGATGATGGCTGTGCGGGCAATGCCTCTATTGTTTACAGTCATTTTAACTACACCGGATATGCCTATCTGAAAGTCCGTTCCGATACCACCGGTTCGGGGGCTTTTACAATAGCTTACATGCATGAACCTTTCTTCGATCCCTGCACAAATATTACTTATGTCGGCGGAACAGGCCCGGCATTTACACAAACATTTATTGGTGGAGGTGCAGGTTCATGGTTCAACTCACTTCCAAATGCCTGCGGTATATCCGCCTATGGAAAACAGCAGATTTATGCTTTTGATCCCCCCTCAAATGGTTTTTACAGCATCGAGGTGCCGAATGCAACTGGAGAAGTCTCTTACCAAAGCAACTTTTCCTGTGGACCGAATTTCTGGTTTTGCATAGGCTCTACGGGCGTTGCTACTTCGCTTGGTCCTGTTATGTTCTGGACTGGGGGCATCATCAACTTGATGCTGGAAAAGACTGACAGCAACGCGGGTTCACATGAATTCTATATCAACCTGGTTTGTGGTGCGGTATCAAATCTTTCAACCTTGCCCGGAGCCAACAGTGTGTTCGTTTCATGGACTGAACCCAACCCGGCGCCGGCCAATGGATATGACCTGACAATATTTGATTCATTTTACCTGCCTGTGGGCATGGTTAATTTACCAGCCGGCAATTCAGGTTATAATTTTACTGGCTTGAACCCCGGTTCTCAGTATAATCTGAAAATTGAATCATTATGCGGGCCTGGTTTGCAAATTGATGAATGGACACAGTTCTCTACAACCGGTGGTTATGATTTTGGTGATGCACCCGAAGATATCGTTGCCTATCCTGGTATGCCCGTGATCGGGCAGTTTCCAACCTGTGTCCATAATGGTATATTTATCAGACATTCAGGAAACAACGAATTGTTTTTCGGGCCTATGGTTGACTACGAAGGTGATGGAAATGGCGGCAATTGCTTCCCATATTTCCCATTTAATGCCGATGAATGTTTTGCCGACGGCGATGCCGGATTGATCACTCCGGGTGCCTACAATGTTTATCATTATGCCGGAAATGATCTGATTTTACCTTGTCCGGGCTCATCTGTAATGGCTTTGGGCGTAACAGGGAATGCGGCAGTGTGGGGAAACCAGATTGATATTGAGGTTACCAACAATCTGCCTGCCGATGCTTATTTCAGCCTGCTGATTGACTGGAACCAGAATGGAGAATGGAACGATCCGGCAGAGCAGGTTCTTGTCAATTTTCCAATACCTTCCGGTTATCAGGGACCTTTATCGGGGCTGGTTGTACCAGATTTCGTAATTGGGCCTCAACAAGGTTATGTCTGGGCAAGGTTTACCCTTACCGGTGTTACAGTACCTCTTGCCTGGTTCGGGCAGGGAGACTTTAGTTACGGGGAAACGGAGGATTATTTGTTGTATATCAGCCCGCAAGCCGGTATTTGCGATCCGCCTTCGGGTTTTGTTGTGAATCCCGGCATGAATGATGCCCAGTTCGATTGGGTTGAACCGGTTCCGTCACCAGTAAACGGTTATGAACTTGTAATTATGGAAGCGGGGAGTGTGGTGTATTACGCAGCGCATCCTGCCGGTACTACTGCTGTTACGGTTACTGGTCTTAATGCTGGTGCCGCCTATGGCGCTTTCATTCGCTCACTTTGCCCTGATATGAGTGGCTGGGAATACCTGAACTTTTCAACACTCTCCCCTCCATGCGATCCGCCGCAGAACCTTACTGTTTCTGTGGGGGTATCTTTTGCTGACATAACCTGGAATATCCCGCCAAACGTACCCCAGAATGGCTTCGCAATCGAACTGATTGATCAGAATGGTGTGACTGTCGTGATTGATACCGTGTCAAACAATTCGAGTACTTATCTTTTTGCCGGGTTGGTTGCGAATTCAACTTACAGTGCAGGGGTGAAATCATTATGCGCCGGCGGCCTTGTGGCTGAAGAATGGATCACTTTTGTCACAAATCCAAATCCCCTGGGCTATGATTTCGGCGATGCCCCCGATGGGCCATACCCCACCCTGCTTGCCAATAACGGCGCGCGCCATCAGATTGTTGCCGGCATGCTGCTGGGTTTAAGCGTTGATGATGAACCAGATGGCCAGCCCGATGCTTATGCCCTTGGTGATGACCAGGACGGAAACGATGACGAAGACGGAGTGAAGTTCCTGAACTCTTTTGTTCCCGGGCAAAGCGTTGATATTGAATTTACCGTACAGGGCAGCGGCTATATCAACGGGTGGATTGACTGGAATGCCAACGGCTCCTGGGCTGATGCAGGTGAACATGCAATAATTGATTTTGCAGTAAATACAGGTGTACATGTGTATTCGGTTACAGTTCCTCCTTCGGCTGCTACCGGTTTCACATTTTCCAGGTTCCGTTTTAGTTCGCAAGCGGGATTAAGCTATCATGGCGACGCCCCCGATGGTGAGGTGGAAGATTACAGGATACTGATCAATTCACCCGAAGGGCACAAAATGCACTTCCCTCAATACCCTGACCCGGCAGGCTGGGATGTAAACATAACTTATCCGGCCAAAGTGGGCGACGACTGGATGTGCAGCGAAACAGGTTATGTAGAGGATTTTCATTTCTGGGTTTCGTGGAAAAATAATTGGATGGCATTCAATGGCGTAACTTTCACAATAGAGATTTACAGCGATATGCCGGCTTCAGCAAGCCCAACCGGCTACAGCAAGCCCGACAGTTTACTGTGGGAAAGGGATTTCGCTCCGGGAGATTACAATTACCAACTGGCGTTCGAACATCCTCAGGGTTGGTACGACCCAACTCTTCCTTTCAATAATATTTGGGATCATTTGCAATGTTTCAGGGTGGATATTGATAACTTCAGCGATCCGTTCTTCCAGGAAGCAGGAACCATTTACTGGCTGGTGATCACAGCAAAGATTGCCGGACTGAAGGATTTGGGCGAAGAAAGTATTGTTTTATATCTCGACAACATTCCTCCTGGCATTCAGCCTTATGAGCAATGGGAGGAATCCGAAGCGATTCTCAGCATACAGGATCATCCGGAATGGCCGCCCCCTCCGGCATTTATCGTTTACCCGGAAGGAGGGATCGAACTCATAACTGCAAGCCTGGATGTTGACCTGAGCGAATGGGTTCCGGATGAGATGATGGTTCAGAGTATTGAGTTTGATATTATTGAATTGGGCGAACCTGGTATGACATGGGCAATGCTTTTTGATGGAGATGAACTGCTTGATATGTCTTTCAGCCAGACGCACGGCCCGCAAACCCTGATGCTTCACTACGCCGATCTGCTTGAAAAGAGCCGGCAAACCACATTGACAGCCATCCGCGCACGATTGTCATCACTCACTGCCGCGGTGGTTCAGGTCCGCATCAATGTATTCCCGCTGATCCGGAACCAGCGTATCGGCTGGAAAACATCACTTGATCATTTCAATGATATTGCCGTTTGGAAGAATCCGGCGCCTGGCGTGAACTGGTCGCCATCGTATCATCCGCTAAATACCTGGGATAGCCTGAGCATGGCTTTTGTGATCACCGGTAGTTCCGGAATTCCGGCTGAAGTGGAAATTGACAACGCCACTTTTCCTGACGGCACAGATATCTGTTTTGAAGCGGAACAAAGCATTTTTATGAGCAATACAATAGTTGAAAGCAATGCGAAAGTATTGCTGGTAGCAGGCCACAGTATTCACATTTATCCGGACACCCATATTAAGGCCGGCTCGGAGTTTATTGCTGCCATTGACACAACCGGGGCTTATTGTAATGGTTTTATTACTGTTTCGCACCCACATTCTCCGGAACCTGAACCTCTTGTATACGATAAACCGCAAGTCATTGAACCGCTTTTCCGCTTATATCCAAACCCAACGCCAGGCTGGTTCACACTTGAATTGCGTGATGTGGATGAACTGAAAACCATTACTGTTCAAATATTTAACATTCAAGGAGAGGTATTGGTAAACAGCGAATTGCCCATGCAAAAGCAAAACCGGTTTGACCTTTCCGGCAAACCGGCGGGTATTTATATTGTTCGTGTAATGAAGGATATGGAGGTAGGAGTGGAGAGGCTGATCAAACACTGATCTGTCGTAGTTTAGTGAGGAATCTCATAGTCAAATTGTAATATTTATATTTTTTGCCGGACAATACTGATTACTGGTTTACTCAGCTTCGCTACGTTTGAGCTTTTTCTTTTTTAATTCCTGTCAATTATCCCAGCAGGAAGATCGGATATTAGCATAATGCTCATATATTTGTACTTGATTTTGCCTGTTTTTCTATTAGCCTAAACCAGCCTTTCAAATCCTATGCTGAGATTATTGCTGTTCATATCACTGTCTTTTGCTGGCATTTTGGCTTTCCCCTCCCAGATTGATAGTTTATTGCAGCAGGCTGAAAAACAATCGGGCGAAGCAAAAGTGAACACCCTTATTAACATATCGCGGCAATACTTTATTGATGAAGACATCCTGGCAATAAAATATGCAGACGAAGCCATAAAACTGTCTGACAGTCTCGGTTTTATTGAGGGCAGGGGTAAAGCCATGTTGTTTATGGGTCTTGCATGGGCTGATATAGAACCCGACACAGCTCTCAAGTATTACCTTGAATCATCAGACATCCTGACAAGGCTCGATAATCCCTGGGCTTTTTATGGATACAAAAATGCTGCTGATCTATACGTTAATAAAGGCTGGTTTCCCGAAGCGCTTAATTGTGTCTTCAAGGTGTTTGACATCAATCAAAAAACAGGCGATACCCTTCAAATGATTGAATCAATGTCAAGTCTGGGGTTTTTATATAATAGTATAGGAGATTTGGAAGATGCTATGATTTGGCAGCGAAAAGCCCTTGATCTGATGGCTGATCTGCAAAATGACACCCGGCTTGGTCTGATATTAGGCAGGATTGGTATTCTCTTTGATGAAATGGGGATCTATGACAGCGCTTTACATTACAATAATCTGGCAGTTGAATATTTCCGAAAAGCAGGTATGGATGTCTATGTCGCACAATGGTTGTCGAATATTGCAAATACACAAATAAAACTGGGGAATTTTTCCAAAGCAGAAGAGTTGCTGCTTGAAGCCAGGCAATTAAACATGTATGACGACCGAAAACCAAATATTTATTGCAACCTGTCAAAGGTGTATACAGAAACAGGCCGTTTTCATGCAGCTGAGGATGCTTTGGATACGGCTTTCCTGTATTCAGCCAGGTTTCAGATGAATGAGGTAAGGGCTGAGGCCTGGTTTCGCTTATACGAATTGAATTCAGCACGCGGAAACATTAAAGGCGCACTGGATGCATATATCCGGTATTCTACCCTCATGGATTCCATTCTGAATGAAAAAAAAACAGGGCAGATGGCACAGATGCTCGTCAGGTATGAAACTGAAAATAAGGAAAAGGCCTTGCTTTTTGAAAAGGCCGAAAAAGACCGTATTGAAAAAGAGAAAATCAGCGCCCAATTAGCCGCCAGCCGGAGGCAGAAGTGGATTTGGGGGGTTTCGTTCCTTGCATCCGTTGTTGTTATAATTATTCTGATCCTTTTGTTTCGGATAAGACGTAAGGCACAAAACGAGAAAAACCTGGCAATCATACAAGAGCAGGAAAAAAGCCTTGTGGCCATTATTAATGCGCAGGACGAAGAAAGGAAAAGGGTAGCTACCGATTTGCACGATGGCGTTGGGCAGCAAATCAGCGCAGTTTCCCTTAACTTTCAGGTTCTTGCACGGAGAATCGCAAAGGAAAACCCCGATTTGGTTAGCAATATAGAGAAAATCAAACGGATGATCATGGATACAAGCCAGGAGATACGAAGCGTTTCTCACCAGATGATGCCCAGGGCGCTTACCCACTTTGGCCTTGTTGATGCCCTGGAAGACATGATTGAAGCCAGTTTCAAAAACAGTGGGATCAAATATAGTTTCAAGCATCAGAATATGGATGAAAGATTGCCACAGGAGGTGGAAATAGGTATTTACAGGATCGCACAAGAACTTATTAACAATATTACAAGGCATTCAAAAGCAAAACATGTTGATATTCAACTTTATAGAACCGGATCGCATGCTTATTTGACTGTACGTGATGATGGAATCGGTATTGATGCCTCAAAAAGCAAAGGCATCGGGTTGACAAATATTACAAGCCGGGTTAATGTGATGAAAGGTGGGTTTATTTTAGATTCCCAACCCGGAAATGGCACTTCGGCTACGGTTAAAGTCAGGCTCTAAACATATGAATGAGTACAAGATTATCCTTGCAGACGACCATGAGGTGTTGCTCGATGGCCTGGTTGCCATCATCAATGCGGAAGATAACCTGCGGGTAGCAGGTACTGCCCGCAACGGCAACGACTTGTTGAACAAAGTAAGATTACATCAGCCGGATTTGTGCATTGTTGACCTCGACATGCCCGTAATGAACGGGTTGGATGCATCCGGACTCATTCTCAAACAATATGAAGATATTCGTATCATTATCCTTACCATGCATAAGGAGAGTAGTTTGCTGAAAAAAATCAAAGATGCCGGCATACACGGATACCTTTTAAAAACTTGTGACAGCGAAGAATTGATTTTTGCGGTGAATAAAGTACTCAAAGGTCAGCGGTATTACACCGGCCTGTTGTTTAGCGAACCCTCTGCTGAAGAACAGACATCAGGTTCTGATCTCGGCAAAATCTCGCTGTTGACCCGGCGCGAACTCGAAATTGTGAAGCTTTTGTGTCAGGGTTACTCAAACACCAAAATAGCTGCAGAACTCTGCATCAGCCCAAGCACGGTTGATAATCACAGGACCAATATCATGCGCAAACTAGATGTGCATAATATAGCAGGCTTAATACGCTTTTGTATTTCAAATAATGTGGTTTGAACCCATATCATTGCTGATTCCAGCATTATCTCCTGTAATCCTGACCCTATATAGGGTATTCACCCCATATAATTAGAGTATCTGCCCTATTGCGTTCAGGTACAGTAATTAACCAACTTTGCAGGGAGTAAAAACCTGTAAAGTGAAAAGCGATCATCCTGTATTCATTGCAGAAGGAAACGAGGCCCTGCTTGATGGCCTGGCTGCCATAATCAGCCAGGAGCCGGGCTACAGGGTGGCAGGCACCGCAAGCACAGGTCATGATCTTGTTCACAAAGCTTCCATTTGCACACCTGAGGTTTTTTTACTTGACATTGACCTTCCGTTGTTCAATGCATTGCAGGAGTCAAAAGCTATCATGTCAATAAACTCTTCTCTCAAAGTTGTTATCCTTTCCAACGATTGTGAAAACAGCCTGGTTAAAAGGCTGTTGGCTTGCGGAATAAAGGGATGCCTTCGTAAAACCTGTGATGCAAATGAGCTATTCTTCGCTTTAAAGCAGGTAATAGGGGGGAAGGCATACTTCTCGGGGATAAAAACCGGCGATTCTTCTTAGGCTCTGATAAAATATAAAATCCTTAATAAGCAATTAGCAATCAATTATTCACAATTAAAACAAAACCAATCAATTAATTAAAAAAAGAAAATCATGAAAACAATTACCTTAACCTCCGTTCTTCTGGCCCTGAATGTGGCCGTTTTTGCTACCGTATGGCGCGTCAATCCTACCCCCGGTTCAAGCGCCCATTTTACAACCCTGCAGGCAGCGCATGATAATGCGTCCGTAGTTAATGGAGACACGCTGTATTTTGAAGGTTCTGCGTTTCCGGCAGGAAGCATAGCATTTTATAAAAAATTGACCATCATCGGTAGTGGATACTTTCTTTCCGAAAATCCTCAGACTCAGTTTAATCAAGCGCCCAGCATCATTGATGGATATGTGTATTTTTACAATGGCAGTCAGGGTTCGCAAATCATTGGCTGCACGTTTCAGAATGGCGCGATTTATATCTATACAGATGAAATTACCCTCGAAAGAAACTATTTCAATTTTTGGTGGCATGGTTACTATATCTACGCAACAGGTAATGTGTCAGATATTTCGATTCTTAGCAACTATATAAAAACTTCAGCGCCAGGCAGTTGGTCAATTTTGTATTTCCCCAACTCCCATTCCAACATCCTGATATCCAATAATTACCTTGAAGGAATTGTTTCTACGAGTACTTATTTTACCGGAATGTTTACAAACAATATTTTCAATGGGCCTGTAACTGTGTATAACTCTACATTAATTAATAACATTGCAATTACAACTCCTGTCACTTTAGATAACTGCGTAACATCATATAACATAGGAACCTCTACCCAATTTGGCAATGAAAACGGAAATCTGGAGAATGTTCCGCTGGGTAGCATTTTTGTGGGGCTTTCCGGCAACAGCACCGATGGGCAATGGCAGCTAAAAGAAGGTTCTCCGGCTATTGGAGCAGGTGAAGGGGGAGCAGATTGCGGCATTTTCGATGGGGCTTATCCTTATGTACTTAGCGGCTTGCCCCCGATCCCGGCAATCTATGACCTCAACTCCCAGTCGCTTCCCGGCAGCACCTTGAATGTTAATCTCAAGGCCAAATCTCATAACTAATTTATTCCTTGAAGGATAATACCTCTTATTCCAGTATTAATCAGGAAAAGTATTGGTTATGAAAATAATAAACAATAACCGGCTGTTTTTGCCTGCATTTTCCGGGATGTTGCTGTTATTGATGCTGCTTTCATTTTCAGGTAGAGCACCAGGGCAAGCGGTACCCAAAATTCAGAAGATCGAGTATTTCTTTGATACCGATCCCGGATTGAATTCGGGTGTTGCGGTTCCTGTCACGCCTTCTTCTGAACACCTTAGTGATTTCAGTTTCAACATTGATATTTCCGGCTTAAACGATGGGTTTCATAAACTCTTCGTGCGGGCGCAAAACGAAAACGGAGTATGGAGCCTTACCAATCAACGTGCTTTTTACAAGAATACACTTGTACCTGTTTTGCACGAATTGACTAAGGTTGAATACTACTTTGACACCGACCCGGGCTTTGGTAATGGTGCTGATGTCCCTATTACATCCACAGCCCACCTCTCCAACCTTTCGTTCAGCATTGACCTGACTTCACTTGCCGATGGGTTCTATCATTTATATGTGAGAGCCAGGAACAGCATTGGAGAATGGAGCCTGAACAGCAGAAGGGCTTTTCTCAAGAATACCATGACCCTGAACAATCCACTCATCACACAAGTGGAATACTACATTGGAAATGACCCTGGTTTTGGCCTGGCAACCTCTGTTCCGGTCAATCCAAATGGGAATAATATCAACATTGATTTCGTGGTTGATTTAACCAGCCTTCCCGATGGCTTTCATAATTTCTATGCAAGGGCAAAAGACGATCAGGGCTTCTGGAGCCTGACCTCCAGGCGTTCATTCCTGAAAAAGTCAGTTTTTGCCGGCGACAAAGAAATCACAGTCATGGAATACTTTTTCGATTCTGATCCCGGGCTAGGACTGGGTACTTCAATCCCGGTGGCCGCTTCAGCAAACGTTGAAGTATTGGATTATATCATTGACCTGGCCGGCCTCCCTGCCGGAATGCACAAACTGTTTGTCAGGGCTAAAAATGAGGATGGTGCGTGGAGCTTGACAAATGCTTGGAATTTTTACAAGGCACCAATTAACGAATCTGCTCCCAATATCGTGGCTGCAGAATATTACTTCAACAACGATCCGGGTGTGGGATCAGGAATCTCCATTAGCTTACCAGGCAATTCATCGGATGAAGAACTGGATGTGGTGATTGATCTGTCAGAATTGGATGCCGGATTTAACAGGTTGTTTATCAGAACAAAGGATGCTACTGGCAGATGGAGCCACACCAATAGCCATACATTTTATAACAAACCTGTCATGCCTTCGCTTCCTGATATTGTGTATGCAGAGTATTTCATTGACACCGATCCCGGGTTTGGGTCGGGGATCAGTATTCCAATACCCAATCCGGGGCCGCATCTTACCGATATCGTTTTCGAAGTGGATGAAACCCAGCTAATCATGGGCAATCATTTACTTTTTGTTAGAACACTTGATGAATACGGGCATTGGAGCCTTACGTTACTTGATGAATTCTGCCGGTCGCCAAAACCTAATTTTTCGGCTGCAGCAGTATTTTTTGGCTCACCAAATGTGTTTGTTGATCTCTCAGAATATACTGACGAATTTACGCTGTATTTCTGGGATGTTGATGGAAACGGAACGACTGATTATACTGATACCACTGGTTTCAGTCATTTATATGCTGCTCCTGGAACATATAATGCCAGGCTTATCCTGGTTTCCCAGGAAGGCTGTTCCGATACCATAGTAAAACCGGTTTATGTTTACGATTGTATGCCGCCTTCGCAGTTGCAGGCAACTAATATTTCCCAGAACACTGCAACACTTTCCTGGCTACCTGCCAATATTGAGCAGGAATGGACGATTGAATACGGGCTCGCAGGATTTATTCCCGGAAATGGCACAACTATTGAAAACATACTGAGCAGCAGCTATTTGCTAACTGGTTTGGCCTCGGGTGTTGAATATGATTTTTATGTGCAATCGGTTTGCGGACTTAACTACTTTAGCAATTGGGCGGGGCCGTCTACTTTTGAAACATTGGCTGGCGATCCCTGCATCAACCCGACAGATGGAGGATCGGTTGCATCATCCCAGATTATCTGTGCAGGCTCAGTGCCATTGCCTTTCAGCAGTGTAAGCCTCCCTACCGGTCACACAGGAGAGTTGCAATACCAATGGCAGATATCTGTTGACAACATTGTTTTTGAAGACATTTCGGGAGCGGTAGCGGCTGCTTACAGCTATCCCGGCGCACTTATGTCAACCACCTGGTTCCGCAGGCTGGCCAAGGTCAGTTGCGAGCCTGGGTGGACAGGCGCAGCCACATCCAATGTGCTTGAAGTGGAAGTGGTTCCAACGGAATTATACCGTACAAAAGCTTCAGGAAACTGGAATAATGCATCCATTTGGGAGTACTATGATGGTAGTCAATGGGTTGATGCCACAGATTATCCGGGTTATGCACTCATTAGTTGTGCCACTGCACAGGCAACTGTCCGCAATGGCCACACTGTAACTATAACGTCCGATGTAACATTCGGCAATATCGAAGTGGTCAGCGGAGGAACCCTGATTGTATCAGATGCGGTTACTGTTACCATTCCCACGGCTACTGCAATGACCGTTTATGGATCGCTTACCATGCACGGAACAGCGCTTGTTAACGGTTTGGGTAATTTTACCCTTGCCGGTGGAAGCAGCTTTTATATTGGTTCTGTTTCAGGTGTTTACATCAGTTCAATGCTGGGGCATATACAGGTAAGCGGAACAAGATGGTATGCATCAGGGGCATATTATTACTATACAGGCCTGGCAAATCAGATTACCGGTGACGCCATTTCGCAGAATATTCCAGCGGGGATCATTGTCAACACTACTTATACGGTTACGCTTTCTGTTACAATCAACGTTAACGGAAATATTGAGATTGTTCAGGGAAGTTTTGATGCAGGTTCCTATAACATCAGCCTTGGCGGAAGCTGGATCAACAATGGAACATTTGTTCCCGGAAGTTCAACCGTGTACTTTACCGGTTCAACCAATGTATTTATCAGTGTGAGCCATTTCTACAATATAGTATTTGGCGGAACGGGAACTGTTACCGCCAACGGAGCGCTCACCATTCTGGGCAGTGTTATCATCAACAACCATTTCAGCGCGGGTTCGTACGTACATTATGTATATGGGAACTGGACGAACAACGGTACTTTTGTGCATGGCACCTCTACCATTGATTTTACCGGAACCGGAAATATTGTTGTTGGCGCAAGCAATTTCTACAATATTTTATTTAACAGTTCAGGCTTCATCACCGCCGGTGGGTCACTTGCAATCATCGGTGATGTAACCATCAACAGCAATTTTAATGCAGGCACATATGTACACTCCACTTCGGGGAACTGGGTGAACAACGGAAGCTTTATTCAGGACCAGTCAACCATTGAATGGGTGAACACCACCCCCGTTACCATCGGCGAAAGCGATTTCTATAATGTGATTTTTAACGGAAGCGGTACTGTTACAGCCACAGGAGACCTGAACTTTTTTGGCGATGTGACTATTAACACCCATTTTAATGCCGGATCGTTCACACATTATATTTATGGCAACTGGATCAATAACGGAACATTTGTGCCAGGCACTTCTACCATTCATTTTTCCGCTTCAGTAAACATTTTCATCAGTGTAAGCAGTTTCTATAATGTGGTTTTTGCCGGAACCGGCACCATCACCGCAACCGGTTCACTTACTATCCTTGGCGATATCAGCATTACCAACCATTTCAATGCAGGTTCGTTTACACACTATGTTTATGGCAACTGGATCAATACCGGGACCTTTATTCATGGCACATCCACCATTGAATTTGTGGGTTCGCTCAATATTTTCATCAGTGTGACCAATTTCTATCATGTGGTATTCGCCGGTTCAGGAACCATTACGGCCACCAGTTCGCTGACAATTTACGGCAACATTACCATCACACATCACTTCCATGCAGGATCCTACATCCATTACATTCATGGCAACTGGATCAACAATGGAACCTTTGTTGCTGGAAGCTCCCGAATTGTTTTTATTGGATCCACTGCACTGCAAACCATCAGCGGATCGGCTACTACCACTTTCTATTTCCTGGAGGTTGACAAAGGCCTGCGAAGCAGGATACTCGAAGTGCTTTCGCCTATTTCCATCACCGCCACCTTCAACAACTGGCTGGTGATCACAAGCGGAACCTTCAAGCTGTCGTATGCTTCAACCATTTACCCTTTCTTTGACGAGAGCCAGGCTGTGATCCCTGCCGAAGGAGGATTCTGGAACAACGGCGGTATCATTACAGGCGGCAGTTTCTCCTGGCATGTATATGGCCTGATACGGGTAAGCCTGGGAATTATAAACATTGGAACCGTTACGGGCAACTCGCTCTACTATTACAACGGTTCAGAGATCAATGTAGAAGGCGGCGAGTTGGTTGTTGCAACTGCACTGCGCGCATTCACTGTGGTTCATACAGTTAATTTCTATATGAGCGGCGGTGTGATCATTGTAGCCAACATTGGCAACGCCACCGAATACGCCAGCTTCTGGATACCGGCCACCGGCTCATTATTTGCGATGAGCGGTGGTACCATCATCGTGCGCTTCAACAGCACACATGGCATTCCGGTTGATTATCACAACGTGGCCGGAACTGTGAACATCAGCGGCGGTATTGTACAGTTTGCCGATGCCACGGTTGGAGGCTCGCGCATATACAGGATCGGAACCGGTTCGCACAACATCATGCCCGGTTTGGTGCTGGTGAATGCAGGCGTATCCACAACCGTGCTGTTCAACAACACGGTAAGGGTTTACGGAAGCGTGCTCATAAATGAGTTCACTACTTTGAATGTGAATAATTTCCATCTATGGGTCGGTATCAACTGGACCAATTATGGAAGCTTTGTTTATGGTATGGGAACCGTTGAATTCTTTGGTTCAGCCAGCGGAAATATCAGCGCAAGCGAATTTTACCATGTGATTTTCAGTGGTTCGGGGACCAAACTGGCAATCGGATCGTTGATTTTCTATGGCAATGTTACCATTTCGCAAAACTTCAACGGAGGTGCATTCACACATTATGTTTATGGCAACTGGACCAACACCGGAAACTTTGTTTACGGCACATCCACCATACATTTTGTGGGCAGTGCGAGTGTGTTTGTGAGCGGGGGCAGTTTTTATCATGTGATATTCGGTGGTACAGGAAGCTACACCGCCACCGGTTCCATCACGTTTTATGGAAATGTGACCATAGCTTACCATTTTCATGCAGGATCCTATATCCATTACGTACACGGAAACTGGATAAACAACGGAACCTACGTTTGGGGAACTTCCACCGTTGTCTTCAACGGAACTGTCTTGCAAACCATTGGTGGTTCCAATCCGACTGAATTCTATGGTTTTACGGTCAACAATGCCATGGGCCTTCATCTCCACGTGAATGTTACAGTGCATTACTGGCTCACACTTACCCTGGGTATCATCACTACAGATGTTTACAGTCTCACGCTGTTACCTGCAGCCGATATCACAGGCGGTTCGGTAACGGCTTACGTAAATGGCCTGCTGATACGCGGATTTGCAACCACAGGAGGAAAGTTCTTCCCGGTAGGTAACATCAGCCATTACCGGCCCATGACTTTTACCTATGTGAGCCTGACAGGAATCAGTATGGTTGAAGTTCAGCTCGTTGGCAGTGTGATCCCGGGAATTGTACCCGGACACATCACCACGCTCAGTCGCTACTGGAATATCGCTCAGACAGGCGGCAGCGATTATGCCTACACTGTAACCCTTGATGACGAAGATCTTACCTTATACCTGGGACATGTCCGCATACTGCAATGCGCCGCCAATGTTACGGTTCATGCCACCACAACACCCGATTACACCAATGTAAATGCGTTTACAAGCGTTACCTGTGTTGCGCTGGGTATTGAACCATGTTCCGATCCGGAGATTCCGCTACTTTCGGCTGCACCCACCATTTGTTATGGCGAAATTGCAGAACTGGAAGTGTTGTCCGGCGAGCTGAACGATGCAGCAACCTGGTTCTGGTACAGCGATTCATGCGGCGGGGAATTGGCAGGCATGGGCCAGTCCATCATGGTGATGCCGCAGGTGACCACCACGTATTATGTTCGCGGCGAATCGCCATGCCTGATCCCCGGCGGCTGTGCAAGCGTAACAGTTACGGTTGATCCCTTGCCTGTGGTTGTTTGTCCTGACGGTTTCTGCATTACCGCAGATGAAGTCCCATTCTTGCTGCCAACTGCAAATCCCACAGGTGGAATTTACTCGGGGCCGGGCGTATCATTAAATGAAAGCGATCAGTACATCTTCACACCAGAAGATGCAGGCGAGGGAACGCATGTGTTGTTCTATGTTTACACGCATCCCGTAACCGGTTGTGTGGATTCATGCTTCATGGTGATCACAGTGGGCCATATACCTTACGATCTGCATGTGCAGGACACCACTCTGTATTTCGGTAGTGTTACTTGCTTCAATGCCTGCAATACCATTACGGTAGAAGACCTGACAGCCAATCCGGGAAGCATATCTACCTTTATTGCCGGCAACAGTATCCGTTTTCTGCCAGGAACCCACTTTAAGAACGGATCAATCTCACACGCTTACCTCAGCACCAATGGAATATTCTGCGAGGGCATTCCAATTGTGGCTTCAAACAAGGAAGAACTGCTTGGCGAAGAACAGGTTTCTGATTTTAGAAAGGATGAAGCGCTAAATGGGTGGTTCAGGGTTTATCCGAACCCGACAACAGGGATCTTTAATCTGGAATTTTCCGATTTACCTGATGGGGCGCATAGCATTCAGATATTCGGCTCTTTAGGCAATCAGATCCTGAATTATGAACTCAAAGGTGAAGCCATGTATTTGATTGACCTCACGAAGTTTCCGCCAGGATTGTACTTTGTTCGTTTAATAAGCAACAGTAAACATGAAGTTGTGCGGATTATAAAGCAATAACCGCGTTAATGTTCTGATATTATTGTAGGGTATATTGCCAAAAACCGGCACAAGCGCATAAATGCGCTTGTGCCGGTTTTTGTTTGCAAATCTGTGTATATGGTTGTATGGCAGCAATATAGGTGCTTAAGGTATGAAACTAACTCCCGTACGTTTGGGATCAACTGCCAACCCGCTAAAGCGTGGCAAGGAGAAAGACAGATTTGTCCGGACAACCGCAGGAAGTTTAAAAATAACATTTACTATATGTTGAAGAATTTTTTTCAACAGGCGATCAGGCAGTATTATGGTTGTGGGGTTTTCCTTCTCAAGTTTTTTTAGATCCGGCTTAAGCCTCTTGCTAATTCTAAATTTGGTTTTTTGTCTTTATTTCGGTGGCAATGTTTCCACTTTAAACAAGCAATATTACCTGATATTCAAATTCCATTCATGTTCAATCGATACTACTTTTGAATTAAATCTGCATCAATGGCTCAGATCTTTTAAAGCAACCTCAAATAGCATGTAAATCAATGATATAACATGCTATGATCTTGAGTTTATAATTTGCAATTTATAATTAATCTAATTAAAATTTATTATGAGAAAAATCTACTCAAAATTAGTATCAGTGGCCTTGCTGTCGTTGATCGTTCTGTTTCAATTACAGCTTTTTGCCCAATCTATGGATGAACTTACAGTTGAAGGACAACTCGGTTTTTCGAGTATTTATGAGGAATACGATGCACCGGTATTTTATCCTGTGCAACGTGTTTTGAGCAATGGTGAAGTGCACTCGCTTCCCCCTTTAACTAAACAGGAGAGGGATTTTATAGAATCAGAGTTTGACCCGCCGGCTATTGGCGTATATCGTGCATTATCAGTCCCTGTTAACTTTGATTTAAGCAGAATCCTCATTCCTGATGTATATAGTGAATCAACTATTTTGGGTGGACGCCTCGCACGTGTAGACGAAGAAACCATGGTTTGGACTGCCAGATTCAGGTCTGAGGGGGCAGATGAGATTCGCCTTCATTTTACCGAAGGGAACTTTCCTCATGGTGTTAGGGTAAATCTCTTTAATCCGGAAGGAAGCGCTCTTTTTCAATACCAGCTTCGTGGACTAATCGGCGAATATGGCTTTTATACTACAACTACATTTTCAGATGAGGTAATTTTACAAGTGGTAATACCGGTTGAAGTAATTGGTGAACCTCTGTTTTTCACAATACCAGGTCTTACCCATGCTGAAAATAAATACCTTGATCCTCTGCGATCTTGCATTCAGGATGCCATGTGTCCGGAGGCTAACAGTTTCACACATATTAACAATCTTAGGTTAAGTGCGGCTCAGCTTACATTCGTAGTTGGTGGCGGATCATATATTTGTAGCGGCGGATTGCTAAACGACCAACGTGCCAAGGATCTGCAACCATTTTTTCTTACTGCAAACCATTGTTTTAGCACACAAGCTTCAGCTGCTTCCCTTGAGGCACGTTTTGACTTTCGCACCACATCTTGCAATGGTTCCAACAATCCTGGTGTGATCCTGATAAACGGTTCGAATCTGATAGCAACCAACAGCCAAAGCGATTTTACATTGGTCCTGCTTCATGCTAATCCGGCGCTTCCCCGCTGGTATCTGGGTTGGACAACAGGAGCTCCTTCCAATTTATCAACATTACATTCGGTGCACCATCCAGGAGGTCAAAGGCAAAGATATACCCGCCTCACACTGTATACATCACCCACACATACTTGTGCAAGCAGGCCAACAACACATTATCATTATTCAAGAAACACAGTTGGTGAAAGTTTTGGTGGTAGCTCAGGCGCTCCTGTCGTTAACGCTTCAAATCAGGTGATCGGACAAAACTGGGGTAGGTGCTTCCAAACCGGAAGTAATAACTGTGACTATAGTACCTATCATGTTGTCTGGGGCAAGTGGAGTTCATCCTACAGTAACAATAACCTGCAGTTTTGGTTAGGTAGTTCTCCGGGAGCACAGGTTACCATGTCAACAAGTCCTGCATCAACATTAAATTTTGGCACCAGGGATGTGGGATCGCATACTAATCTTAATGTTACCGTTACCAATACAGGCACTGTTCCCAATTTTCTGAACCTCGAAGCTGGTAATGTAACCATCACCGGCACCAATGCCAGTCAGTTTTCCATTGTCGGAAATACCTCCTTATATCTTGCACCCGGCCAGTCGGGAACCTTCACCGTGCGGTTTTCACCGACAAGCAACGGATTTAAAACAGCTACATTGAATATCCCACACAATGCGGATAACATAGCAAGCCCCAGAACAATAACACTTAACGGTGATGGTAACCCCTGCTCTGATGCTGCGAACCTTAATAACGGTGGTGTAGCGAATTTAGGAGTTTTTTCAAGGAGTGGTACTGGTTCATGGCATACATCTTCAGGCTCGGCATGTGGTTTTACCTGCCCCGGACGTGAACGTATTTTCTATTTTACGGCACCTTACACCGGCACTTACCAGATACATGTTACATCAACCAACAGCACCTGGGTGAATTATATGTTCAGGTCAGGTTCATGTTCTTCAACAGGCTGGACATGTATCGGCGATATAATTAATCCGGGAGTTTATGGCTCAATGGCTCTAACAGCAGGAACAACATACTATATTTTACTGGATTCTGAAACAACAGCCACTACTACACATTATTTTTATATTGGAACACCCGGAAGATGGGAAGGTGGTAGTGGCAACAGTTGGTTTACGACGAACAACTGGTATGACGGAATTGTGCCTACCTCAACCACCGATGTTACTATCACTGCAGGAAAGCCCAATATGCCGGTAATTGATGGCGGTCAAACCGCAAATTGCCGCAATCTGACAATTCCCAGCGGCTCCTTGCTGACCATGAACTCTACAAGCTATCTTCACGTTTATGGAAACCTGACCTCCAACTTTGGCCAATTTATTATGAATGGTTCAACCAGTTATCTTTATTTCAGAGGGTCAGGAAATAACTCATGGAATGACAGCAACCAGAATGATACTTATACAAATGTTAGGGTATGGAAATCAGATCCTGCTGCCATCACTACGATGTCGCACAATATGACAACCAGCGGAACTTTTGAAATCCGAAGCGGAGTATTTGCTTTGAGCACCAACCGTACCTTAACGGTTACTTCAACTGATCCTGGAGCCTTTAGGGTAGATGATGGAAGTACATTGAATCTCAGCGCTGACAGAACCATAGATGTAACCGGCCGGGTTCGTTTCAGAACGGGTTGTGCAACCAATATTACAGGTGGCACCATAAAGTGTGGTGGCGATTTCCTGGCTGAGAGTAATTCGGGGAATACCAGTTTAACCAGTGCCACAGTAATTATGCATGGCTCCGGTGCGCAGTCCATTCAGGATAATGACGGGAATACCATCCATCATCTTATTATTGACAAACCCGCTGGGGTTGCATCCATTGCCGGGGTAAACCTGGGCATTTCAGGTAACCTGACTATTGATAATGGTATATTCAATCTGGCCACATTTAGTTGTGAAGTTGGTGGTACCACCAGCATAAACAATGGAGGTACACTCCGGATGCTTAACGCCTCAAATGATCTGACTTCTGCCGGAATTTTCTGGAACGCTGGATCCACAGCAGAAGTTACTGCAGGAACATTTCATGCAGATATCTGGGCGTTCTATGCCGGTTGTAATGCCATGATAGGCACCGGCAATACAACCTATATCCCTAACATGTACTTTCCAACTGAACCAACTGCTCATTTTGGAAACCTTGTTGTCGTTCCGCTTGGCACTTTGCTGAGTGATGAATCACGATCAATAGTACCTGTTAATGTAGCCGGTAATTTACTAATAAAAAGTGGAGCAGCATGGACTTTCCCCGGACCTTCAGGAATGATTGTAACGGGAAATTCTATGATTGAAAGCGGTGGGACACTGACCCTTAATTCATCAGCTGTTTTTAACACAGGAGGAGCATTGCAACTAAGTGGTACAGTAAACTTAAACACAGGTTCAACTGCATTGGTTAATGGCAACTTCACTTTCCCGTCTAGCGGAACACTTACCATAAACAACGGTAGTTTCATTAATGATCAGGCTGACACTGAAAACTGGACGCTCTTGAATGGTACATTTAATTTGAGCAATGGTTTGTTTGAATTAACCAATAACCATCCGCAATTCACTTCTATTGCCTCTACAAGCGTTAGTGGTGGTATTATCAGGACAGGTGGCGCCTTTGCTGCCGTGGGCAGTTCCTTCCAACCCGGTGGTGGAGTTGTTGAGATTGGTGGAATCTCTTCTTCAAGTGGAGCGATTGTCTGCTACGGGGATAATCATTTTCATGATTTACTTATCAACAGGGGTGGGACTTCGTTTAGCCAGTCGGCTGCAGATATTACCATTAAAAATGACTTAACGATCCAGAGTGGAATTTTTTCCTTACATAACATAGGAGGAGACCTGTTTGTCGGAGGCGATTTTATCAATATGGTTGGCAGTGGTGGTTTCCTGCACCAATCTAATAAAGTCATATTCAATGGAACCGGAGCAGAAAATCACCAGCACGTAACCGGCACTACCAATTTCTATGATATCGAGAATGCCAAAACCGGTAGCGGCGAACTTCGGTTCCAGGGAACAACCAACATCGCTAACGACTTCCTTGCCAATGGAATTAATATTGTATCAGGGCCCTCGCTGACTGCAGGCGGGTTGTTCAACCTTTCAACCGGTACCTTTTTACAGTATGGCCCAGCGAATCCCAATGTATCGGTTAATAATTTTACCATGGGAGGCTCACTGAATGTTGCAAGCGGAACTTTCGTCTGCACCGATCTGACCAACTCCGGAGTATTCGGTATTGTGAACCTGAGTGGAGGTTCAATTACTTTAAATCAGGATCCCGGCCAGTTTCCTGATCTGAGAGCAAGCTTAGATATCAGCGGAGGAACCATGACCATTAATGGTGGAATTGGAACCAGTTGGTGGGCATGGGGTGGTACACCCACCCATTTGAATATGACCGGTGGGGTTCTTGATTTCAATACTGCTGGAGTTTCTGTTTTTGACCCGTACAATATAACTACTGCAATAAGCGGAGGCATCATCAGGACCAGTGGGGTTCTGAGTGTTACGCATCCCAACTTCACGCCAACAGGAGGAACAGCAGAATTATACGGCAATGCAACAGCGTCAGTCAGAACGGAGAACGGATCCAACTTCTATAATTTAATTATTGATAAGTCAGGTGGCACATTGCTTGGTTTTAAACCAGAAGATGATTTATTCAGCCTTGGCAAAATTGACGAAAGGCTCGCGGGTAAAGATGCCGGGGAAGACAGAGCGTCAGGTAAATACTTGCCGGATGGCGGAAGACCGGGTGGTTCAGCATTTACCGACGGGATACTTAATGTAACCAACAATACTGATGTGAATACTGGCACGTTTATTATCAATCATCAGGCTACCAACGCCGGAAATGTTACTATAAATTCCGGCGGCAAACTTGAAATCAATAATGCCGGATCACTTGCCATGGGCGCTTCCCGTTCACTTACCGTAAACAACGGAGGCGCTTTGGAACTCAATGGCTCGATTACCGAACAGCCAAGGATTACACGGATATCCTCAGGCAATTACGCCCTCAACGTTGAGAGCGGTGCAAGCATCGGCGCTGTTTATGCCCTGTTTGAGTATATGAATACCAGTGGTGTGAACCTCAAACCAGGAGCCATGGTTAACCCGGCCAAAGCTTTCCATCACAGCTCTCTCCGCAACGGACAAAGCGGAGGCCGCCTGATGACAATCAACAACAGCCAAACCTTTGCTGTGAATTACGTCAACTTCCCTAATAATACATGGGGTGGTACTTACAATGTTTTCAAAACAGAAAATGCCGGTGTGGTTACCTTTATGGGCTTTGGTGGATTGTTCTCCGGCGAGGCCAGCGAATGGGACCCTTTTAGCAGAGTGCACTGGGGTGGTGAAATAGCCCCCGCTGTCAGCCTTGAGGGAGTTGAAGTAGTTTTCGGGCAGGATATATGTTTTGAAGCTACCAATACGCTCACTGTGGGTGGCGGATCAAACTTCGATGTTCATAATGGTGGCCATGTTGAGCTGGTGGCCGGCCAGAGAATACGAATGCTTGAGGGAACACATTTCCACAGCGGTTCATATGGATTGGCCCGGATTACAACTACCAGCGATTACTGCAGTTTGCCGGCACCATTGATGGCTGGGGAAGAAGAAAAGCAACTGGTTGCAGTAGAAGTTATTGAAACCAAACCAGATGATAAATTCTTCAAAGTTTATCCAAACCCATCTACAGGCAAGTTTACTCTTGAGCTATCGGAAATTGCTTCATCCGTTACTGTTGAAATCTATGGTATAATGGGCGAACAAATCCTGAGGCAGGAAGTGTCGGGTTTCACAATATATGAATTTGATCTTTCAACTCAGGCCCGTGGAATCTACATTGTGCGCGTACTGAACGGCGATAAAATGGAAATCCAGCGCGTGGTAAAACAATAGGCCTTTAATATTAAGGGTTTTAGTTCCTTTTATTGTTTAATAATATTGCCGGTTGGTAAATTTACCAGCCGGCAATATTATTTTTATTTTGCCTCTCCTTCTTACACATCAATTTCAATCACTTATTTGAATTACGGTCATTTCAAAATACACATTATCAAGGAATTGACTTCAGCATAAAACCGTTAGCCCATAACGTTTAATCAAATTTCCAATAGCCTGCATAAGCAGGGAATATTTCCTTTAAATAAAGGAAAAACTATTCATTCGCCGAAATTGCATTTGATTATCCTCTATCTACTTTTACGCAACAAATCCAGCCCACCCCCGACAAGCCAAAACCTGCCAGGGCGGCCAACAAACCAAAATATTTTTATGTACAAAAGCTTTACAACATCCTGTAATACTGGCTTGGGTATTTCAGAATCGAAACTTCTGTTTTTGAAGTATATTCTAATTGCTTCAACCTTTGCGATGTTGCTGCATGTAAGTGGCATTTCCGCACAAACAACCTGCTGCCCTGATTTCAGGCTGAAAGATGCCATAGAAATCTGCCCACCCGAAGGAGCATGTCAGGCCAATGCCGGCAGTCCTGATCCCGGACATGGCAAAGGGCTGGCAGCCTGCAAGGAAAGCGTTCACACCTACACTGTGTATCCCAACGATCTTTCAATCTACACCTACAACTGGACTGTCACAGGTGGAACTCCGGCTACTACATCCGGCAATCCGGTAAATATTACATGGGGAAACGGCGGTTCCGGGTTCATCAAAGTTGTGATCACCGGCATAAATGGCTGTGTGGATTCGCTGATGTATGAAATTTGCCTCATCGAAGGCCCTAAAGCCGATTTCATTGTTAATCCCGATACAGTTTGTGTTAACACCCCGGTTTTCTTTACAAACCTTTCAGCAGGTGGCAGCGCTTATCATTGGGATTTCGGTGATGGAAATACCTCTGATGTTTTCCAGCCCACCCACTCATATGCTTTACCGGGGGTTTATACAGTTTTTCTGGAAGTTTGCGATGCAGGTTCGGGAGGCTCACACGGCGGGGAACTGCCTCGGGCATGCGGTTGTTGCGATACGATTACCAGAACCGTTGTGGTCCTGCCCGGCAAAGGCCCAACCATTGAAACCGATTGTTGCTATGGAACAGTTTGCCCCGATTTTACTTCCACTTTTTGCACACCTGACACCTGCACAACCTACAACTGGACTGTAACTGGCGGAACCATCATCAACGGTGCAGGTACAAATTGTATTGAGGTGTTGTGGGATGTGACTTATAGTGTTCCTGCAACAGTAACACTCGAAACTCCCGGCTGCGGCCCTGGTCCCTGCCCTGGCAAAACTACCATGAATGTTCCTGTTTTATACCCAAATTTACCTGTCAATGGCCCGCCGATCCTTTGTATCGGGGCTTCAGGAACCTATTCCTTGCCTCATATGCCGGGAACCTATTACACCTGGACTGTACTTGGTCCGCCTTCATATAACTTCAACACTCCTGACCTCAACAAGGCAAATGTGAACATTACTTTCAATGCAGCCGGTTCATACACAGTTCAGTGTGTTTATAATAATCCCCTGGCGGGTTGCAGTGGAAGCAGCAGCATGGTAGTTACAGTGCTTGATGTATTTCAGATTTTTGGACCCGATATCGTTTGTGAAGGTGATGCCATCTTGTACACCACAAATGGCAACGCAACATGGAATGTTACACCTTTAGGTGCAACGTTTTCTCCCGGGCCTTCGCCAAACAATAACATCATCTGGAATACGCCGGGAACTTATGTGATCACAGCCACACACCTTCCTGCCGGAACATTTTGCAACCCAGATGCATACAAGGTTGTTGAAGTTGTTGCGAAACCAATCCTTGGATCAATCACCGGTCCTACGATGGCCTGCCCGAATAAAAATTTCACTTTCGGTGTTAATTCAAATGTCAGTGACAGCCCCTTTATCTGGTCAGTCAATCCGGGAACAGGTATCATTCATTCATTGCTGGGAGAGGATGGAGATGAAGCCATAATTGAACTTTCCGGACCCGGGCCCTGGACTGTAAATGTCTTTCAACAAATAGAGATCACTCCCGGAGTTTTTTGCCAATCACTCACCCAGAGCCTGATAGTAAATCAGTACCCTTTGCCTTCAATCTCGGGTTTGAGCACAGTTTGCGTTGATGCCATTGCAACCTATTCCACACCATTGCCAATTCCCCCGGGTGGTTTCCAATGGTCAGTTTCACCTGCAAACCGTGGAAGTATTCTTACCGGACAGGGTACTGACCAGGTAACGATACGCTGGCATGGAACACCCACAACAGCCAATATCACAGTTACTTCATGCTCCGGAATTGATGTTTTGCCGGTTTCTATCGTGAACCCTCCTTTCGTGGCTCCGATTTCTGCCAATGGCCCAACAACCTATTGTCTGCCAGCTGCCCCATCCAATCTGACGCTTAGCACCACTGCTGGCTTTCCTAATTATCAGTGGTATCAGGATGGTGTTCCGGTTGGCTCAAACTCAGCATCCTATACGATTCCATCTTTGCCGGCGGTGTCAGCCAATTATGTCTTCACAGTTGTTGTTTCAAATGGAATCTGTGATGTAACGAAATCCATCCTTATCATTGTTGGCGACTGCCCGCCGGGAACTCCTTTCCCGCCGCCTCCTCCGTGCAGCCTCGACTTCACCATCAACCCCAATCCGGCTTGTGTTGGTCAACCGGTTACTTTTGTTGCACAACCATCCTTCGGGGGTTTTGAGTTCAGTTGGGATTTTGGTGATGCAGCCACTTCTTTTACACAGCTTACTGAGCATACCTATGATTCAGCAGGAGTGTATAATGTAACGCTGGTGGGGATTCTTCCGGGATATTGCACCCTTACTGTTGTAAAACCAATTACAGTTAATCCATTGCCGGTATGCAATATCACAGCAGCCGGATTGTATTTCTGTCCCGGCGATTCAGTATTGTTGAATGCCTGCCCGGGTATGGCAGGTTATCAATGGTATCTGAACGAAGTTCTGATCTCTGGGGCAAATGCATCAGCATATTATGCTAAAGAATACGGCGAGTATCACGTTATTGCAACCAATACTTTGGGTTGTTCCGATAAATCAAATGCCATTTATATTTATATGCATGGCCTGCCCAAAGCAAAAATATCGGCAATCCGCTCATATTGCGTTCTTCCAGGCAGTACTGAGGTATTGCAATTGAATGCCAATTACAATGCTAACTACAGCTATTTCTGGTCCGATATAGCCGCTTCGGCTGCATTCAGTCCAAATGGAAGCAATGCAGCATCTTCAACGCTGGCTACCCTGACCCTGCCAGGCACACTTCCTTATCAGCATGAGTTTGTGCTCGAAGTAACGGATCTCACAACAGGCTGCATGAACTACGACACAATTTGTGTGACATTCTACGAAACCCCGCCTTTGTCAACTAACTGGCAAACCGGCTGTGAAGGAACGCCTTATGTTTTATCCGCCACGCCTGCTGACTACTCGCTTTACAGCTACCAATGGAGCCATGGCGACACAACATTCACAACTGTTGTATCGAATGCAGGGTTTTATGGTGTAACCATCACTGACCGGAAGAATGGTTGTTCAGCTACGGGCTTTGCAGCCATGATCTTTCCAAAACCCGATGTGAGCCTGTTCCCTTTGGGCTGCGCCACAATTGACTGCAAGGATTCACTGGATATGTACATACCTTTGCCACTTACATCTGCGGCATGGAACAACACCTATCCCACCGCATATCCTATAATTGAATGGTTTGATCAAAACAGCAATCTGGTTGGAACCGGGCAAACCTTCCCTTTCAATAGTCCGGTGGCCGGCGATTTTGAACTCCATGTAATCGTGCAGAACCATTTTGGTTGTGTAGATTCTGCAGGCGTATTTTGTGTTACGGTGGTTTGTAATCCGCCCGATACGCTCGACTTCGGCGATGCGCCTGATGCAATCAACCCTCCATGTTATCCAACCTTGCTAATCAATAATGGTGCACGGCACACTATTGTACCCGGGGTATATCTGGGCAATCTTGTGGATGCCGAACCCGATGGACAGCCCACAATCAATGCCGACGGTGATGATACGGATATCTTTTACCCATCAGCCGGTGATGATGAAGATGGTGTGATCCTGCCGCCAACCGTGCAACCCGGCCAATCAGTTGTGGCCATTGTGACCGCATCGGTTCCGGGGTACCTTGATGCCTGGATTGACTTCAATATCAATTGTAGTTGGGCTGATCCTGGCGATCATGTGCTGAATACCTATCCGGTAAATGCAGGAATAAACGACATTGAATTCACGATACCCTGCGATGTTGCAGCCGGCCAGACATATGCCCGCTTCAGGTTCAGAACCGATAATCTGCCGATCAGTTTCGATGGCGCCTGGCCAAATGGCGAAGTGGAGGATTACACGCTGTTCATCGAAGATATTCCATGTGATGAATACGATTTTGGCGATGCACCGGAAGATCCGTCAATGGGCTTGTTTTACCCCACTACATTGATAAATAATGGTGCGCGCCATATTATAGTGCCGGGTGTTCACCTTGGAGCGCTCATTGATGCCGAACCAGATGGCCAGCCCACACTCCTGGCCGATGGTGATGATGTAAACAACCTAGCTGATGAGGATGGTGTCAACTTCCTGACAACGCTTACACAAGGACAAATAGCAACTGTTAATGTGATTGCTTCAGTCAACGGCTTCCTAGATGCATGGATTGATTGGGATATGGATGGAACCTGGAGCGGCGCCAGTGAACATATTTTTGTCATACAACCGCTTGTGGCAGGTGGCAACTTACTTAATTTCCCGGTTCCATTGACTGCAGTACCCGGAAACACGTATGCAAGATTCAGGTTTCGAACCACAAACTTCAGCATCAACTTCGATGGTTTGGTATTTGATGGTGAGGTAGAGGACTATCTGGTCCACATTGACGAATTTGTTCAGGAGGATGCTTTTGACTTCGGCGATGCGCCGGAATGTGCGTTGGCTTACCTGTCGCCGCCGGTTGTCGGGCAGTTCCCTACCTGCACCAATAATGGCCCGGCAGGCAGTTTTATCCGTCATGCCGGCAGCGCTGAAGCCTATTTCGGGCCAACGGTTGATTATGAAACCGAAGGCAATGCCAACTGGTGCCCGACATTTAGTCCAAATACTTACAACATGGATGAATGCTGGCAGGATGGCGATGCAGGTTTGATCATGCCAAGGGCTTATACAATTATAGGAGCCATAGGTTCTGAAACCATTGTGCCCTGCACCGAAGGGCCAACAAAGTTGTGGCGCACCTGCAAAATGGCTGTCTGGGGCGCGAATGTTGATATTCATGTAACGAATAACCTGCCAGGAGGCGCAACCGCTTACGTAAATCTCCTTGTTGACTGGAACCAGGATGGACAGTGGGGTGGAACCACCATATGTTCCGGATCATTAACAGCTCCTGAACACGCACTGGTGAACTTCCCGGTTCCCAATGGTTTCAGCGGGCCGCTCTCAGCACTTTCGCCACCAAACTTCAGGATCGGACCCAAATCCAGTTATGTATGGGCCAGGTTCTCAGTCACTGAATCAATGGTTCCAGCTAACTGGACAGGTATTGGATTGTTCGGCTATGGTGAAACCGAAGATTACTTGTTGCGCGTATCGCCGGCCTTGTTCTGGGAATATCTGGAACTGAAGGATATTCTGGTCCCATCAGGCTTCGACACATGCTTTGCGGCTGTTGACTCCATTGTTGTGGGCGGCAGCGGGCCTTTTGAAGTGGAAGAGGGAGGAGTGGTCACGCTGCATGCAGGTTATGCTATTCGCTTGCTTCCAGGCACAAATGTACATGCCGGTGGCTACCTTGAGGCAAGGATCATCACCAATGATACTTATTGTGCGAACCACAGGAGTATGCTGGCCGATTTTGAAACAGAGGTTCCGGATCCGGAATATGAAAATACTCCGGTTTCGGAGGTCAGGGAGTTAAAGGTCTTTCCTAATCCAACAACCGGAAGGTTTATGGTTGAAGTTTCAATAGCTGAATTCGAAAGCCACCGACATATCGAATTATTTAATGTGATGGGCGAGCGTCTGTTACGTATTGACATGCCTGAGGCAAACAGTATCGAATTTGATTTATCTACCCATCCTAAAGGGATTTATCTGATCCGGTTTGTAAATGGCAATCAGGTTCAGACAGGAAAGGTTATCAGGAATTAGGCAGCAATCTGCTCTCTGAATTCTCAGCCCATCATGCCACATCGGCATGATGGGCTATTTATTACCGGTTTACCACAGTTATAGGCAAATCAGAACCTTAAAACTATGGGCGGGTACATGTGGCTAAATGTTTTAACTTTGTGCTAACTTCAACCGGTATTCATGATGGATCAAAACAAGAAGAAAAAATTCCTCGATTTGCCCCGTTATGGCGGTGGGAAAGAGGAATTTAATAAATTCATAGCCGCCAATTTACGATACCCAAAAGCCGCAATGGAGGCAAAAATTGAAGGCAAGGTGTTGGTTGAATATGAAATTGACGACAATGGTATTGTGCATAACCCGCGTGTATTAAGAAGCCTGGGCTACGGCTGCGACGAAGAGGCCCTGAGGCTTGTCAGCATGTTGCGATTCAAAAAGGTGAAGAACCGGGGAGTAAGGGTAAGGGTGAAAACCAAAACTGATATTCATTTCAAGCTTCCGCAAACGCTTATCAGTTATTCGGTTACACCGGAAACCAGAAAAGAGAACGACAAGGCAGCAAATACAACAGAAACACCTGTGGTTTATGAATACATCATAAAGTATTGATATTTCCGTCTTTTTGCAGTATCTTTATAGGCTCATAGATAAAACTAAAACACCACGACTATGGAAAACAATTATATGTGCCCCAAATGCAAAGGATTCCTTAATATTGACCGCTATGTTATTTTTTCAGTAACCACCTCGCGGAACCGGAAGGGAATCCTGCTGTTAAGTCCTAAGCTTGGCGATTATTCAGTGGTTTGCCATCCTTCGCTGAAGCTTACCGAAGGTGAAAAGATCAGCTTTTTCTGCCCTGTTTGCCATGCAAGACTTGCCTCAAAAAGGCATACCAATCTCGCAAAGATTCTGATGGTTGACGAAAAAAATGAGATTTACGAAGTATTGTTTTCCGAAATAGCTGGTGAGCGTTGCACTTTCCAGGTTATGGAAGGCAATTTCAGGGTGTTTGGCGAACACTCCCAGCTATACAAGGAATTTCTCGAGATTATTCGCAAAAGTGAGCCAACCGGAAATGCATAATCATAGCTGTCATTAAACATTATATACTTTTTCGCCTCCTTCCTCCCGCGATTTTCGGATCAGCAAATAACAATTTTTATAGTTAATACGTTTCCTATGCCAAAAACAGTTATCTCCCCCCGGCCGGGATGATTCATTGATACAAAAGGCATGAAAACAAACGAGACCAATACCTTAACTAAGCTTTTAATATTATCGGTTTTCACACTACTTGCCAATATCCTTGATGCTCAAACAAATCGTAATGTTATTTCGCGTGAGGACTATATAGAACGCTATAAACCCGTGGTGATGCAGAAAATGCGTGATTTTGGCATTCCCGCCAGCATTGCCATGGCTCAGGCCATTGTTGAATCGGGCAACGGAAACAGTGCGCTGGCACAACAGGCTAACAACCACTTCGGGATCAAATGCCACGATTGGACAGGCCAGACATTCAGGTGGGACGACGATGAAAAAAACGAGTGTTTCAGAAAATACGCCTCTGCTGAGGAATCATTCCACGATCACAGTTTGTTCTTAAGCCTTCGTCCGCGCTATTCCGGGCTTTTTGAACTTGATGTTGCCGATTACAAAGCCTGGGCCCACGGGCTGAAGAAAGCCGGTTACGCAACCAATCCGCATTATGCGCAGATGCTGATCAGGATTATTGAAGAGAACAGTTTGTATGAAATTGACAGGGAAGTGCTCTTTGGGCCTGTTTTGGCCGATAAAACAAAGGTAATATTTGATGACCACGTATTTGCAACGGCCGCTTTCATAGAGTTTGGCCCAGGACCAAACCACCGGACGCTCTTTCTTAACAACCGGCGCTTGTTCGTTTATGCCCGGCCTGGCGACACCTACTTTTCCATTGCAAACGATTTCGACATTCATCTTGCCAAATTGTTCCGGTTGAACGATGTGGAAATTGGCAGCCATTTGAAGGAAGGCGCCATGGTATTTATCGAACCCAAACGCCGGCGCTCAGCCGATCGTTTCCACAGGGTTCAGGAAAATGAAACCATGCACGATATTTCCCAGCATTACGGAGTAAGACTGCAATCTTTATACCGACGCAACAACCTGCCCGAAGGGGCATTAATTCGTCCGGGCGATCAGATCAGGCTTCGTTAAACACCTAACCGAAAGGGAATCTGAGCTGGGTTTTAACTTTAAAACTCATGCGATGAAAAGGCGACGGCCCGTATTCGTTGAGTGCTTCAATGTGGTGGCGGGTCGGATATCCTTTGTTTTTATCCCAGCCATATTGAGGGAATTGTTTGTGCAGCTGCTGCATGAATTCATCCCTGTGGGTTTTGGCCAATATTGAGGCTGCTGCTATGGCCATAAAACGTGCATCGCCTTTAACAAAACATTGGTGAGGAATTCCGGGAAATGGCCTGAACCGGTTGCCATCAATCAGCAACAGTTCGGGGGCGTTTTTCAACCCGACTATGGCTTCATGCATGGCCATAAATGAAGCCTGAAGTATGTTAACCTTGTCAATAGTGTTGTGGTCAATGCTTGCTACAGCCCAATCAATGGCATTTGTTTCTATGGCTTTTCTCAATTCGTTTCTTTGTTGCCCGCTGAGTTGTTTTGAGTCGTTGAGAAGCGGCAACCTTAAGTCGGTGGGAAAGACGACTGCAGCCGCAAAAACAGGACCCGCCAGGCAACCCCTGCCGGCTTCATCGCATCCGGCTTCTCTGCGATCGGGAGAATAATATGCCAATAATTGCGCCTTTTTATTCATCGTGTTCATAAAAACCTGGTAATAAATATGGCCATCAGCAATCCGATAAAAAACAATTCGGCAATGATACGTTTCCTGGTTTCAATGAAATAATAGGCTATTACAACCGAGGCGGCGGGGAATATAATAAATGCATGCTGATGGGGGTGGTGCGCCGAAATGAGCATACTGGAAAAACTGAGCAGCAAAAGCACATTCACTATTGCGAAACTTCTGCGTACACTAATTATTCGATCTGCAGATTCGATAGTGAACCTTAGGTAAGCCCATAAGCATACAAGCAGGAACACAGGCCAGAAAATGTAATCGGCCATTTCAACTGAGGGTTGGATCCATATCCATTCCAGGCCGCCGGGAAAAAAATCCAGGAAAAAAGGAATGCCATCAAACAGATAAAAAATAATGATCAGGAACAGATATGGGGTTATAAACCCAATAATTGAAATCAGCCACTCGCGCCAGGCACTGATCCTGAAAATGATAAAAGCAAACCATATGAATAGCATCATCGAAGCGGCTGGCAGATGAAAAAGTGAAGCAACTGCGATCCAGAAACTGGAATTAAAGGCTTCGCGCAATGCATCTGTCTTACTGTATGTGCTGTATAGGTTTTTTAATGATAATATCAGGAAAAAGTTTGAGAAAAGGGCAGGGTGCAGACTAAGGTAGGCCGGATTGTGGCTCATCAGGATAACATATATCAGCGCAGGTAAAAAAACGGATTTCGAAAACAATGGGTTTTGAACCAAAACCGCATTGAAAATAATTGCCTGAGCAATAAGTAGTACAAAAGCAAAAAAAGCAGCCATCCATGGCGCCATAGTGATCTGACGAACCAAAAAATCGTAGGCGATACCGAAAGTGCTTTCCGATACGATTTCTGCGGGGCTGATAAAAGCCGGAACCCATAGCAACAGGGAAATAATCAGAAACATGATTATTTTAACACTGTAGCCGGAACGAAAGATCTTTATAAGCATGATGGTTAATAACTATTTTTCTTCCAGATCCTTACCGATATCTCTTCTGAAGTACATTCCGTCAAAACTGATTTTTTCAGCTTCGCTGTAGGCCAGTCTGCAGGCATCTGTCAGGTTATTTCCTGTGGCGGTAACAGCAAGTACACGTCCGCCGTTTGTCCGGATCACGCCCTTGCTATCCAGGGTCGTTCCTGCATGAAAAACAAGGCTGTTCTCCAGCATTTCAATGCCTGATATTTCTTTGCCTTTTTCATAATCAGCCGGATATCCTCCTGAAACCAACATCACCGCTACGGTTGTTTTATCGGAGATTACCAGCTGATGATTTTGCAGATTGCCTCTGGCAGTGTTTTCGAGAAGTTCAATCAGGTCGCTTTCTATCCTGGGAATGATGGCCTCTGTTTCCGGATCGCCAAGGCGAACATTGTATTCAATCACATAAGGATTTCCATTGCAATTGATGAGTCCGAAGAAAATAAAACCGCAATAATCAATTTTCTCTTTCCTGATCCCTTCAATGGTCGGAATGATAACACGTTGTTCAATCTTATCCATGAATGATTTGTCAGCAAATGGCACTGGCGAAACCGAACCCATTCCGCCTGTATTCAGGCCTGTGTCGCCTTCACCGATTCTTTTATAATCCTTGGCATTGGGCAGTATCCTGTAATGGCTGCCATCGGTGATCACAAAAACAGAAAGCTCAATGCCGTGAAGGAATTCCTCAATTACCACGCATTCCGACGCCTTGCCAAAACTGCCATCAACCAGCATCTCTTTCAGGCGGATTTTTGCTTCAGCAAGGCTTTGGCATATCAGCACTCCCTTCCCGGCTGCCAGCCCATCGGCTTTCAGCACATAGGGAGGTTTAAGTTCTTCGAGATAAGTATAACCGGCTTCTATATCAGAACGTTTGAACGACTTGTATCCGGCTGTTGGTATCTTATTCCGGTTCATAAAGGCTTTTGCGAAATCCTTGCTTGATTCAAGCATCGCACCTTGCCTGGATGGGCCAATCACCATCACATGATCCATTAACCCATCGTTGCGGATAAAGTCTGCTATTCCATTTGCCAGCGGTAATTCCGGGCCAACGATTAGCATCTCAATGTCGTTTTCCAGTATCAGCCTTTTAATTCCCTGGAAATCGGTTTCGCCCAGCGGAACATTCTTGCCATACAAAGCGGTACCTGCATTACCAGGTGCAATCCACAAGCCTTTAAGCCGCTTGCTTCGCGATAATTTCCAGGCCAGCGCGCATTCGCGTCCGCCCGATCCTATCAATAATATCTTCATGAAAATCTATGCTTTTGTCGGATGCAAACATAATCAAAAAATGCCATCGGATTTGCATCCGGCGTTCCCTGATGTTTATTCAGGAGGCTGTCTCAAAAGTCTTTTTAGAAGGGTTTTCAACGCTTTTTTTACCCTTACTCCCTAAAGGGAAAGCGTTGAAAATCAGCCACCCTTTAGAGAGGGGTAAAGCTGATTTTCAAAGTAAGCAAGCTTATGCCCGACTTTTGAGACAGCCTCTTTAAGTTTCTATGTTTCTCCGTGCCAGAGAAAAGCCCCTCGGGGAAAAACTTGCCTCGCCAATGGGCGGGTTGATAACACAAAGAAATCCAAAATCCAAATTCCGATAGCTCCCGATAGCTATCGGGACGGAACAAAATCCAAAATAAATCCAAAGCTCAAAACTCAAAAAAAGTCCGAAATCCTTCTTCCGCATCACTGCATCTTGAGCGCAGCGAAATCCCGCACTGAGTTTGCGAGGTCGGGAACTGCATCACTGCATCACAAAAAAACCGACAATCCCGTATGTACGGGAGTTAGTTTCACTCCCTCAGCGCCTAATTAACTTCCCTGCAGCCCATTCTCTTTTATTATCAATCAAAACCTTTACCGAAAAAATGAATTGTGTATATTTGCTGCTTCACATGGTTTCTTTTCAAACAGCAGTCATACTGCGTAAATGCCATCACTAAAACCAGGATCCATGGAATGTCCGGTATGCAAAACCATAATTGATGATCACGACCGGAAGGAATGCAGTGTTTGCCAAACGGATCTGGAAATATACCGTTTGCTGGCTGTAATCCGTAAAAAGTCCTTCCAAAAAAAAAGAACAATATACCTCCTGTTGTTTCTTTTGATTTCGTTGATTGTAGCTGGATTAGGTTATCACTACTATTTTATTGATCCGAACCTGAAAGGGCAGGAACTTACCGGCGAAACCATCAGGAAACAGCAAATTGAAATCCAAAATCTTACCAATGAAAAACAGCTCCTGATGACCAGCATTTTTGAGCTGCGTAAAGAAATAAGACAACTTGAAGAAAAAATACAGCATGCTGAAGCCAGCAAGACTGTGGAAATCCCAAAGCAACCCACCATAAGAAACATTACACACACCGTAAAGCGAGGCGAAAACCTGAAATTAATTGCAAGGAAGTATTACGGGAATATGGATGAATATGTGCGGATTATGCAAGACAACAATATTTCCAATCCAAACCACATCTGGGTGGGGCAGCGGTTGAACATTAAGGTTGAGGTAAATGACTAAATTTTAAGCATGCATGACATGAGCAAAGACAAAGATATATACCAGGCCCTGTCGCAACGAATTACGCTTAGCCTTGCCAGGCAGCACGAGGCCATGCAACAGTACAACCTGATTCAGGATCACAACAAATTACTTGAGAACCGGGTTGAACAGCTTATGCAGGAAATAAAGGCATTGAGCGATGAAAACAGCGATCTGAAAGAAATCGTTTATGCCCTGAACCAGGAAAACGAAGGTTACCGAAAGCAGGCATGATGCCACAGCCTGAAACGTTTTTGGCCTGAATAAGGGCTTTTTCCGATAGTTATCATAGTGATTGTAATAAGATGCTGCTTAAAAAACCATACTCCTCTATTATATATCTGTTACTGTTTTCCGCTGCCATTGCCGCAGCAGCATACCGTTTGCCGGCTTATGCTTCCCGTCTTCCTTTATTGCTCCTGATGGCGCTGGCCGATTTATACATCTTGCATCTGCTCTCCGGGAAAACGCTGAATATTCGTCGGATTACCAGGTTATTCCTCATCACATTCAATTTGTTGCCTTCTATCCTGCTGTTGTGCTTTCTCCTGTCCATGGCATTTACTGATCCAACCGGCTGGAACCCTGTGATCCGAACCTATTTGCTTGGAATTGTTGTTTTTTTATATATCGTCAGGGCATTTCCTTTAATGGTATTGCTTGCCGGAAGTATTAAGCAATCGCTTCATAAAACCCAAAACATTCACCCCAAAGCAGCATTTAGCCGCATTGGACTGAAAATTTCTTTTGTGCTTTCTTTTTTTGCATCCATATTGCTGATATCGGGTATGACAATCTGGGTTTATGATTTCGAAATTACTGATGTTCAGATAAAAACAGAAAGGCTTCCGGAGGGTTTCAATCATTACAGAATCGTTCATATATCCGATTTTCATCTTGGCCGCTGGCATTCAGCCAAACCAATCCTGAGGGCGCTTGAACTGGTAAAAGCCTGCCAGCCTGATATGATTGTTTTTACCGGTGATCTTGTCAATTATGCAAGCAGCGAAGCTTTACCTTTTTCAGAACATCTGGCAATGTTTTCGGCACCCGACGGTGTTTTTGCCGTAAACGGCAACCATGATTACGGCGATTATTTACGATGGCCCGATCAATGTATGAAAGACGAAAATTTTCAGAACCTTTTTTCGCTTTATAAAAATGCGGGCTGGACTTTGCTTGAAAACACACATGCCGGGGTGTATCGTGGCAATCATTGCCTTTATGTGGCCGGAACAGGAAATTACAGCGCAAACAAACACTACCCCGACAGATCTGATTTGCAGGCGGCTGCTTCCGGAATCCCTGACTCATGCTTTCTGATCCTGCTTACCCATTCGCCTGAAATCATTCAGACAGAGGCTTTACGCAATATAAATGCCAGTCTTGTTTTGTCGGGCCACACCCACGGCCTTCAACTTGGTTTTCGCTGCAGGAACACGTATTACAGCCCCGCAGCGCTGATTTACAAGCATTGGGCCGGCCTTTACCAACCCGACGAACTTGCGCATAGCATCGGATATTTATATGTAAACCGGGGATTGGGCCATATAGCCATACCCCTGCGCATTGGAATGAAGCCCGAAATCACGCTGATCACTCTTGTTAAAGAAATCTATGTTTCTCCGTGCCAGAGAAAAGCCCTTCGGGGAAAAACTTGACTCGCCAATGGGCGGGTTGATAACACAAAGAAATCCAAAATCCAAAAATCAAAATCCAAAATAAATCCAAAGCTCAA